>Ga0247680_1000002_pt1 | contig 205877 bp, 190 predicted proteins | sample CNK21_metaG_FD_182803 | JGI IMG/M metagenome (GOLD analysis project Ga0247680, IMG submission 182803) | Soil microbial communities from Purdue University Martell Research Forest, Indiana, United States - CNK21 | ecosystem: Environmental > Terrestrial > Soil > Temperate forest > Bulk soil...
GGCGCTCTTCCTCACTGTCGCCAATTATTACAATGCAGACGGGAAATCCATTATCGAGGAAGGCGTCTTGCCCTCCGAGGTGGTGCGTGCCTCCGCCGATGACGACGCCGACTCCGGCGATGATGAGAGCGGCACTGCCGATGCGCAGAAAGAACCTGTTCCGCCTCGTCCGCTCTCCCCCGAAGATCCAATCTTCCGCAAAGCCCTCGACCTTCTTAAGGCGCCGCAGAAAAAAGTCGCCTAGCGTTACGTGGCCGGTCAGCGCGGAACATCAAATCGGTTTACTTCGCTCCAGCGTCACTGCCGTGGACGTGTTTTCTCCGCAGCTCCATTCACTTTTCTGTTTCTACTGGCGCTGCTTCTTGCGGGCTGCAAGAGCGAGCAGCAAAAACGCCTCTCCCCCAGCCGAGTCCACGCCATCACTCGCGAAATGATGCACGCCTCGGCGGGCTTCGAAAAAAAACCGGGGAACATCGCGGCACACCTGCAGTTCGATGGCACTCACGCTGGCCGCTCTGACCAGCTTTTTGTCGCTCTGCATGTGGTTGCGTCCGAACAATCCCGGCGCGAATCACTCGCGCGCCTGATTCAATCGCTCGACGCCATCGCCACTTCGAATCATCTGACGCGCGACACGCAAACAAGCACCGGAGCGTTGCTGCGCCTGGATTATCGCAGCGCGGGCGTAATCACGAATTCAGTCCATATCATCTCCCCTCTGCCTGTGCGCGCGTCTTCGCCTTCCTCCTCCCGGTCCGGCCGTCAGAGTGGCGAGGCGCGCCTGGCCATTATTCTCGACGATCTAGGAAACGATCGAGCTGTCGCCAATGCCATATTTGCTTTGCCTTTTCCCTTAACCATCTCCGTCCTGCCCGGTCACGCGCACTCTGCCGACATCGCCGAGGAGGCTCATCGCCGCAGCTTCGAAGTTATGCTGCATCTCCCCATGCAATCTGTCGGGAACGAAACGGCCGAAGTGCAGGAACTCCATCCGGGTATGCCCGCGGACAGTATCCCCCTGCTTTTCGAACAGATGATGCGGAGCGTTCCCAATGCCGCCGGCGTCAACAATCATCAAGGCTCTGAAGCCACCGCCGATCCCGCTCTCATGGAAGAGTTGATGCCTGTACTTCAAGCGTGGAATCTCTTCTACGTGGATAGCAGAACCACGGCCGCGACCGTCGCCTACGACATCGCCCAGCGCCAGGGAGTGCGCTCTGCTTTCCGGAATGTACCTTTCCTTGACGACGTCGACGAAGTTTCCGCAGTGCGCAAGCAGCTCGACCTGGCTTTTCGCGGCGCGAAAGCAAAGGGAGAAGCCATCGCGATCGGACATCCGCGCCCCGCGACTCTGCAGGCCTTAAGCGAGGTTCTTCCACAAGCGGAAGCACGCGGCGTCCATCTCGTGTACGCTTCGGACCTGGTTCACTGAGGACATCAGCTCGCTTCGATGCTAGTGACCTGTTTTCGCCTTGCTGGATACAGTCGATCAACGAGCAGGAAATAGAGACTTAGTATCAGAAAATCGATCGCGCTACCTTCGGGCCCCGGTGTGCCTCCTGTCAGCCAGTTCGGCCCATGTAGCGTGGCCTTCGAAAGATGGCCCGGAAAAATCATCCCGCTATCCGGAACGGAGAAAAGAAACGTCTCCCCAAAATCGAAGGCCGCGTGCATCCCCAGCGCAAACCACAAGCTTCCCGTGCGCTTCAAAGTGAAACTCCAGAACAGGCCTGCCAACACCACGCTTGCCACACCTATCCAGCCCTCGCCGGAATTCTGCAAGTGCACAGCTCCGAAGGAAATTGAGAGAACTAGCGCGGCTGGCCAGAAGCCGATGCCTTCCGCCAAAGTAAACAGCGTATATCCTCGAAACAAAAATTCTTCGAAAAGACCGACCACGACGAAGAATGCGCCCCAGAACAATGCCCATTTCGCGATGGCTATTCCGTGTTCGGATAGACTTCCAAAGGAATAACCTCCGAACGCCGCGATGCACCCTATTAACATAAGTATCTCGCTGAGCCCGAAGAGACTGCCCTGCCAAAACTGCTTCCCGAAAGCGCCTCGCGCGGGCAGTCCGTACGCGCCTACGGGCCGCGTCTCGAGCTGCGACATGATCCAAGCCGCCAAAAATGCCGCAACGAAACTTGCCAATTCCCCGAAAAACTGAAAACTGGGAGAAAAAATACCGCGAATCGGCCGCAACGCTTGGCCGAGAAGATAGATGGAAGTGCTCCAGAATACGAAGAAAATAGCCGCGTAGAGAAGCAACCGCCATCCCGCACGCAGTCCCGTCTCGTTCAGAAATAGCCTGAAGTGAACTCTGCTGGCAGGCGAATTGGTTTCTCTATCTGTCTCAAGCGGCGTGCCAATGGAATCGTCGTCCATTTATCGCTCCAACGTAACGCGAACCGGCCGCTCCATGCTCTGACGCCCGTTGCCGTGGCCCGTAAGCAGGGGTGCAGATGGGAAAGAACCTCAAGCACTCCTTCGGATGGAATCCTTCCTCCTGGATGTGGATTCAAGGTAGCACAGAGCCTGGCGGCCGTGCGCACGTCTGTGGAAGCTTCTTGGTTGTTCACGATCTCGTTTTTGCTTCGGGGCTACCCTATGTCTTACTGCGACACGCGAATTTGTGCGGCTCCGAGTATCCGTCGGCTCTTCTTTTCTTGCACAAACGCAATGGCACGCAGATTCTGTAGGTCCCACTTTGAATCTAGCTTTCGGGTGGCTTGTCCTGTGAATGCATCCCCGCCATTCTTTCCCATCGTGCCGATCACTTTCAATTCCCGCAATACCGGCGAGTGGTGCAACTCTCTTCCACTGTTTTCTCCCGCTCCCACGGCCGAATGCAATCCGCTTTCGGTGATCGCAAGTATCACTTCTGGCGTGTCCTTGGGCGAAGGGCTTAGGAGTTTCTCAACGCTTACCTTAAATGCGACGGATCTGTTCTGCACCGGAGAAACTTTGCTGATCTCGACTCTCGCTTTTCTAATTCCTGCGGCTCTCTCGATTTCTTTACGGGCCATCGTTTCTCGACTGCCCACAAATCCCGCTCTTCCGTCTATTACCATTTCCGGAGTATATGGATTCCCGTTGTGAAGCGAGCCGGAATACTCGTATTGCCTGGTTGTCCACGCTGAGGAGGAAAATGGATCCCTCCAGCCCTGCTCGTCCCAGTAATCCACGTGCTCCTCCAAGGCTATAACCTCCGCAGCACCCAAAATCTGTCTGGCATCGAGTTGTGCGAGCAATTCATCGGCTGGCGGACAACTGGAACACCCCTCCGACGTGAATAGCTCGACGACCACCGGCTCGCGGGGACTTGATGTCGGAGAACTAAGGTTCTGAGTGGACTCCACCCTCCTCGATCCCCATGCCAAGATCCCTGCCAACAACATAAGCGTCAATATGCCCGTAGCCCTCATAAAATCTTGTTCTCACTTCCTATTCATTATTTCTGATGCAGAGCGCTCCAAAAATGTGCTCCTAAGAATACGTCAAGGAAACCGCTTCGGATTTCTTAACCGTCATGTTATGTTTAACCGGTTATCGGTCCGACTCAACCGCAATTTCCTATGCTAACCGGTTCCTGGAGGTAGCTCCCGTGCCCGATCTTTCCTCTCCACCAAGTCTCATCTCCGGTCGCCTCTCCCTCGATTTCGTCAACGTGCTAGGGTTCTCCTCCGATTTTTCCTGGGAAGCACTTCTCCGTTTCCTTTTGGCGACTCGAATCATCTCTTCAGAACGGAGCGCCCAACTGCTCGTTCTTCCACAAAATGACCCCCAAGCTGCCGCCGCCCTCCTCTCAAAGGCTCAAGCCCTTCATCACTCCTTGCGCGAAATTTTCTGTTCCTTACTCCGCAAAGAAGCCCTGGCCCGCGATTGGGTCGCGACAATCAACGAAGTCTTGCGCATCACCGAGGGCCACGATGAACTCCTCGAACAGGACGGCAAATGGGCCTTGGAATTCATCGCCCGTGAAGGCGGTCTGGACTGGCTCCTGGCAGCCATTGCCCGTTCGGCCGCCGAGATCATCGCCGAAGGCACCAGCGCCAGGCTTCGAGTCTGCTCCAACCCATCCTGCAAGCTCTTTTTCTATGATACCTCGCGGACGCGCCGCAGGCGCTGGTGCTCCATGTCCCGCTGCGGCAATCGTCACAAAGTGGCGGTTTTTTCTCGCCGTCATGCTATTTCGGGGCGAACCCACTGAATTGGCCATGGCAATAAATCACTGGCTGCTAATTCACGTACTTGGGCGACTCGCCTTTGGACCAGGGATCGTAACTGCGCGCGAATACCAACCGGTCGGCAAGCGGCGGGTGCGAGTAAAGCCAGAAAGTAATAAATTCAGGCGGGTTCGGGTCTGCCAGGTCAACGTCACCGAGCACCTGAAACGATTGAGCCGCAACTTCGGAAGAATCCGGCACAATCCCGTGTATCACCTCAAGGCCGTAGACATCGGCGGCATGCTCCTGCATCCGTGAGAAACCGTTCACTACTGGTGACGCCAGGAACATCCCGATCTCCAACAGGAGCAAAATCACGGCCAACGACGCCCAATCCTCTGGTCCGTAAATTCTCCAATCTCCACTCCAGCGGCCCAGCGTCCAATGAAGCGCGCGAAACAGCGCATAAAACCCAATCAAGAGAAGCGCAGCAGCAAACAAAAATCCTTTCCAGACGTGTCCGAGTACATAGTGTCCCAATTCATGGCCGACAATATATAGCGTCTCGTCCACGGTCGCCTTCTGAAGCGTGGTGTCCCAAACCACCACGCGCTTCGACGCTCCCAGTCCGGTCACATAAGCGTCAATCGCGTTGGTCTTTTCGCTCGCTTTCATCAGAAACATGCGCTCCGGCGGAATCGGCACGCCTGCATGTCTGGTCAGTTTTTCGATGGCCTCGACTAAATCTGGGTGTGTGGCCTGTAAGGGCTCAAACTTATTAAAAATGGGGTCGATAAACCACGGACTGATGAACACAATAAATAGTAAAACGGGCAGCGAAACAATCCAGAAATACAGCCACCAGCGTCGCGGGCTCTTGCGGATAACCAAAGTCAGAATAAGTGCCAGGATCAGCGCGAATCCCGCCATCAAAAATTGCTCCATGCTCCAATCCAAGAACCATGAGCCCCATCTTTGCACCGACATTTCATAACGGAGAGAAAGAACGTGCGCGTACAAACGAAGTGGCAAGGCAAGGACATCCAGTGTCAACACCAGCAGCGGCACGAAAACTAGCGCTTGCAGCCACCTCTTATCACTAACACCCTCTGCCCAATCCCGAAACTTCGCCGCGATTCTAAGCCGCAAGAGAATCACGAGCACGACGACGGAAAGGAATACTGAAACAAAATACATGCTGTACGACGCACGAGAATACGCAACCGCTTTTTCATAGCGCTCTTGCGAGAGAACATATCCAGCGGGTTGCGCGCGCCGCGCTGTCGTGGTTTGCGCCGGCCGCGTCTCGGAGGGAACCGGAGGCGCCGGCAATGCTTGCACCGGAACCGGCTGCTCGTTCGCCAATATTGTCCTAGCGATAGTTCCGCGCGCGCCTGCGAATAGAAACAAGCTCACATAAAGCAGCATTCCGAGACGGTGAATCCAAGCACACCGCTCCATTAGACCCCCTCGCAAACCACTCAGCTAAACGCTCCGTGCGATTCCGACCAAGGCCGCACGCGGCGGGAGTATGCCGCACCAATCGCCACTCTGCAACACTTGAGATTAGAAATTAGGGATTGCTACTTAGACGTAAACTAACCTCGGAAACCGCCCGGTTCTTGGTGGAAACCAAAAGTTTCCGCTAGCTTCACCTGTTTCTTGTTTATTCACGAACGGACAGAATCGCTTTTCATTCCGCGACGTCCCCCGTATGAATCAGACCGCTGGCCGCTAGGCTCGGTTTGCGCACAGCTTTTGAGACTTGTCGCTTGGGTTGTGCGTGCATAGTGTGATTTACCGTTGCCGCATTCGTAGCATTTCTCACGGCCCAATTGTCCTAAGCAACGCGCGGAGGTATGCTTAATTTTGAACCAGCCCATCGCACGCGAGTTATAAGAACCAAGGGGACAAAACCATGCCGCACTCCATCTCTTCGCGCTTCGCCCTCGCCGCCTTAATCACCGCGGCCGTGCTTCCTATCTCCACTCGCGGCCGGTCGCAGGATTCGCAGTCCCAATCTGTCGCCGAAGCCGCGCGTCGCGCCCGCGAACAGAAAAAAGCCGCCGCCAAGCAGCCTGCTCCGGTCATTACGGATGACACCTTGAAGCACGCCGCTCCGCCTCCCGAGTCACCCAGTGCATCTGCTCCAGCGCAATCCCCCGATGCTGCTCGATCCGGGTCTGATTCTTCAAAAGCACCCGCTCCAGCCGCAGCTGCCGATGATGCGGAGAAAAAGGCAAAGGCCGCCGCTGAACTTGCGGCCGTCAAACAGCAGCTCGCCGACGCACAGAAAAATCTGGATCTGCTCCAACGTGATCTCGCTTTGGAGCAGGACAACGTCTACTCCAAACCCGGCTATAAAAACGACTCCGCAGGCTTGGCTAAGTTGGAGGACCTCAAGCAGCAGATCGCGGACAAACAGCAGTCCGTCGACACTCTGAAAGCGCGCCTCGCGGCACTTCAAGAGAAGGTGGGCGGCGCTACTCCTGCGGCGCCGACAACTCCACCGCAATTCTGACCCTTGAGCCATGGCGGTTCCGAATCGCAGTGACCTCTTCTATTCGATCCTGGATCTTGCTGTTCTCGCAGCGCTTTCCGGTTCCCCTGCTGCGCGGGCCCGGTCGCGAAACTGGTAAAGACCTCGGCCATCAAGGAATTTCTGCTCCGCCCGTCCTCCCGGACTGTTCCACTGCGCCCCGCGTGTTACATGCTGCTCACCATAACTCCTTCAACCACCGCATTGCGCCGCCATCCACCACGAGTCACAAGTCACGAATCACAAGTCACGCGGCTCCAATCTTCGCGCGCCAGCCGCTAATAGCTATTCACCACTAACTTCCCCCGCAACCACACCACAATCCCTAGTACTCTTTTCCCTTGACACCACAGGCGTAGAACGGCACAATCCGCACCAACTAATCCGTTCAGGCCGCCCACGGGAGCTTCTGCCGCACCTGCATCGCCGTGCATCCGCAGAGCTGGTCGGCCACTGAGGGAGTCCACATGCAGTATCTGCCCGGTTTCACGGTGCAATGCATCAATCCGCTCTGCGATGCCCGCGGCCACTGGCTCCGCGCCGATGCCACCGGCCCCATCGCCGACGATGGCCGTTGCCCCTGTTGCGGCGACTTTCTCCGCAACGTACCCCCGCCCCTCAGTCCTCGCTTCCGCATGCGCCCCCGTCCTCTCACCGCGCGCCCGCCCCTGCGCCCGCGCTGAGCGCTCCTAGGTTCAAGCTGCACCACAGGCCTCAACCGTGCCCTCAGCCCGACCGTTTCAATCTTAGAACCGAAGGTAAGTTGTCCTGCACGCTCGCCCAAACCGTTATACACTTCCTTACATACTTCCCCAGGTTCCCAAGGCACTGGCCATCTCGTAGTATCAGAATAGATATGGAGACGTAATGGCGACAGCCACCGCACGAGTCGACAATTCCGTTAAGGTGCGCTCTGCCCCTCCGGGCCGGCGTTACGATCACTACTTTTTCGCGGGAATGGCGTTGCTGATTCTTGCCTCCGTCTTTCTTGGCTTTGCGCACACCTACTATCTCGCCGGAGTATTCCACGCGCCCCTGCCAAGTTTAATCGTTCACATTCACGGCGCTGTCTTTTCCACGTGGATCCTCTTGCTTATCACCCAGACTTCTCTCGTCGCCGCTGGCCGCGTGGACATTCACCGCCGGCTCGGCATCGCCGGTTTCCTCCTGGCTTGCCTCATGATCGTCCTCGGCGTCTTGGCCGCTACTGAGGCGCTCTCCAGGCCCAACTCTCCGTCTGGCCTCGACGTGAAAACCTTCTACATCATCCCCATGACGGATATGCTCATTTTTGCGGTACTTGTCTCTTTCGCATTTCGCGCCCGCTTCAATCCTTCCGCCCACAAGCGCATCATCCTGATAGCCACCATCGGAATCATGATCGCCGCCATCTCCCGTTGGCCCTTTTCCATGGTTAACAGAAAACCGCTCGTAGCGGCTCTTCTCTCCTATGGATTCCTGCTCATACTCGCGGCCTATGATCTGTGGTCAACACGCAAAGTTCATCGCGCCACCATCTGGGCCAGCGTCTTCCTCATCTTGGTCCAGCAAATACGCTTCCCCATTGGGCAAACCGACGCCTGGCACGCCTTCGCTACTTGGGCGCAAACTCTCGGCCGCTAACCCGCTTGCCGCCGTCAGTTCTGAGAACATCGGCCTGGGCCAACATCGCCTGGCTAACTTTGCCTTGACAAATCGTTACTCCTGGCGTATAAGAGACTATAGGCAATATTGTGCCTCGCGACTCGTAGCGCCAGCAATTTGCTGGCGTTTTTGCTCTCTAGAATCTGCTTTTACGAGCTATGTTCTTTGTCCTCCGCACTTACGAAGCAGCCGCGTCTTGCACAATTCTGGTGCAAATAACTTCCTTAGAATCAACACTTGCAAGCTCGCCTGTAAGTGCTCATTCTAAGCAAGTTACGCAAATAGTAAATCTATTAGAATCAACACTTAGGAAAAACCCGGGGGGGAGGGCCCCCTATTAGCCAGACCAAAACAAAAGCCGGAGAGCATCGTCACCCTCCGGCTTCCGTCATGTCTTCGGTTTACCTGTTTAGCCCTCGACGAGGCCTTTTTCCAGCATCTCCTCGTCGCTGAGCCACAGGTCGGGGATATTGGCTGAGCCGAGCCGAAGAATGTCTTCCAGAGCGCCGCGGACTTCCTTAAGTCTGAAGTCCACCCCAATGCGCTCGAGCAGCTCAATTAGGGATTGTGCCCCTTCGGCGAGCGCCGGCTTGGGCTGCGCATCAACAGTATCCAGTCCCCGCTCGAGCCGATGATACGTGACCACGTAAATGGCACTGGGGCCCCCGCCGTGCCGGACGATGCGCAGAAATCCCCGCGCCTTCGGTTTTTCCGGAGCCAGTCTTGTGGCCAGCCCGGAACCGGAGGAGAGAGCGCTCATCGTGTCATATCCCTGGTTCCTCCACCGGCCTCAACTGCAGCCGCTTGTGCTGCCGCAATTCTCGCACTTGTAGCAGGCCCCGTTCGGCACCATGAGCATGCCGCACTCGGAGCAAGTCGGAGCGCCTTCGTGCGCGTCCCGCGGCTTGGAAGAAGCCGTTCCCGCCCGCAAAGTTGCCATCACGGCGTCTGCCATTGTCGGCAGCGGCTGAATGGAAGCCGCTGGGGCAGCGTGTTCGCCGTTGTTTAATTTCAAATAATCCGGCGAGATGAACCGGCCGCCCAGCCAGCGTGCGATGTAATCCAGCACCGAGGAAACGAAACGGATATTCGCATTCGCGGTGATGCCCGACGGTTCAAACCGCGTGTTCACCAGCTTGTCCACGTACACCTTCAACGGCACGCCGTACTGCAAGCCAAGCGATATGGTCAGCGCCAGTCCGTCCATCACACCGGAAAGCGTCGACCCTTCCTTGGACATCTTGATGAAGATTTCGCCAGGCCTGCCGTCTGCGTACATCCCCACGGTGATGTACCCTTCGTGCCCGCCCACGCTGAACTTGTGCGTGACCGACGCGCGCTCCACCGGCATCTTCTCGCGTACAGCGCGCGCAAAGAGCTCCTGCTGCATCGGCTCCCCTCCCGCTCCTGCCGCCGGCTCCGCTTTCTTTTCCTCTTTCGCTCCGCCCGCATTCAGCGGCTGCGAGCGCTTGGAGTTGTCCCGGTAGATGGCCACGGATTTCAGTCCCAGCTTCCAGGATTCGATGTACGCATTGCTGATGTCCTCGACCGTGGACTCTTCCGGCATATTGATGGTCTTCGAAATCGCTCCGGAAAGGAACGGCTGCGCCGCCGCCATCATCTTCACGTGCCCGGTCCACGCGATGGATCGCCCGCCGCCCAGCGGCGCCAGCGAGCAGTCGAAAACCGGCAAATCCTCCGCTCTCAGATATGGCGCTCCTTCGATTTTGCCGTTCTTGTCGATATACGAAACGATTTCGCTGGTCTGTTCCGGCGAATAGTGCAGCCGCATCAGTGCCAGAGGCACGGTGTTGTTCACGATTTTGATCAGCCCGCCACCCACCAGTTTCTTGTGCTTTACCAGCGCCAGGTCCGGTTCGATTCCCGTGGTGTCGCAATCCATCATGAAACCGATTGTGCCTGTCGGCGCCAGCACGGTTACCTGCGAGTTCTTGTAGCCAAACTTTTCGCCGTGATGCAGCGCGGTGTCCCACGACTCCTGCGCCGCCATGAACAATTCCGTCTGCACATGATCCGGCTGGATTCCCCGCATCGCGTCGCGATGCATGCGGATTACGTCGAGCATCGGTTCGCGGTTCACTTCGTAGCCGGGGAAAGCTCCCATATTTTCCGCAATGCGCGAAGACTGTGCGTACGCCTCGCCGCACATCAGCGCGGTAATCGCGCCGGCCATGTCGCGCCCTTCGTCCGAGTCATACGGAAGCGCCAGCGACATCAGCAGCGCACCGAGATTGGCGTAGCCTAGCCCCAGGGGCCGGAAATTGTGCGAATTCTCCGCAATCTTTGGCGTCGGGTAGCTGGCATTGTCCACCAGAATTTCCTGCGCCGTGATGGTCACGTCCACGGCATGCTTGAAGGCGGTTACATCGAACTGGCCATTGGAACCGAGAAATTTCATCAGGTTCAGCGAAGCGAGGTTGCACGCCGTATCGTCGAGGAACATGTATTCCGAGCAGGGATTCGAGGCGTTGATTCGCGCCGTGTTTTTTGAGGTGTGCCAGCGGTTGATTGTCGTGTCGTACTGCATCCCTGGATCGCCGCAGTGCCAGGTCGAATCCGAAATCTTCAGCAGCAAATCGCGCGCCCGCATTTTTTGCGCGGGCTGGCCATCGGTGACGTTCTTCGTCCACCAATCCTTGTCTTCCACCACGGCGCGCATGAAATCATCCGTCACGCGCACGGAGTGGTTCGCGTTCTGGAAGAAAATCGAAGCGTAGGCGTCGCCGTCGATCCCCGCGTCGTAACCTTGTTCGATCAGCACCTGCGCCTTGCGCTCTTCCTTCCTCTTGCATTCGATGAATTCGACGATATCCGGATGATCGATGTTGAGGATCACCATCTTTGCCGCGCGCCGCGTTTTGCCGCCGCTCTTGATCACGCCCGCGAACGCATCGAAGCCTTTCATGAAGCTCACCGGCCCCGAGGCGATGCCGCCGCCAGAGAGCGTTTCCTTGCTTCCGCGCAGCGACGAGAAATTCGTGCCCGTTCCGGAGCCCCACTTGAAGAGCATCCCTTCGGTTCGCGTCAGGCCCATGATCGATTCCATGTTGTCGTGCACGGAATTGATGAAGCACGCCGAGCATTGCGGCTTCGGCTGCACACCCACGTTGAACCATACCGGCGAATTGAAAGCCATCTTTTGTTCGACAAGCAGGTGTGTCAGCTCGTCGCGAAACGCATCGCGCGACGCCCCGGAAGCGAAATACCCGCCCTCTTGTCCCCAACGCACGATCGCGTTCACCACGCGGCTGATCAGTTGCCGCACCGAGCCTTCGCGCTCTTTCGTTCCCGGCTTGCCGTGGAAATACTTGCTGGTGACGATGTTCGTGGCCGTCTGCGACCAACTCTTCGGCACCTCGACGTCTTCCTGCCGGAAGATCGTCACGCCCTTTTCGTTTCCGATCAGCGCGGTGCGCTTTTCCCATTCCACCGCGTCGAACGGTGAGATCTTTCCGTCGGTAAAATACCGTTCAAAAGGGAGGCCCTTGTGCGTTCTCGCTCCCGTATTCTCCGGATTCCCATCCGTGATCGGGGTATTCCCAGTCAGTGCTTGTTTCACCGTAGCCATCCCGTTCCTCCGCTGCCTTGGGCTCCCACTTCTCGCGGGGAACCCCTTAATTTTACTCCTCTGCGTCCCGCAGGGTGCTGGGGGACCCTAAAGGTCACCGCAGATTGAATCCAAGTGTTCGTTCGCCGAACCACAGAAAAAGTCGACCGCTGAGCAGCCGACCATTCCATCGACCGCCTCGCGGTCACATGCAAAATCCGGCACGAAACGCCAATGCTCTGCCGTTGGCCGGTGCGTCTCACTCAGCCTCACAGCAAATTCCGCGCCGAAATTACGGGCGCGGAGCTTCTACTTCGCGCTCGATTTTTTTGTTTAGTACCCGGGCTGGCTTCGTGGAGCCTCTACGGACCTTCTGCACATCCTCGACTCGGTCCGCCTGGCGCTTCCACGTCCCCCGAATCTGGAATCGCAGTATCAACGTCCGCGAATTTCCTGTCAAGAGAAAAACGCAAAATGTGGTTGACGTTTTCGTACCACGTCTATTTGTAGTGGTGCCCTTTCTGAACAACCTCTACTCCTGCAACTACTTCGCTGCATTCCCATCGCGCGTTACACTTACTGCATCTAATACCACATGCCTCGCCCGCTCCTCTGTCTCTCACTGCTGCTGGTCTCTGCTCTCCCTGCGCGACTCTCTGCGCAGTCGCAATCCCAAGCCGCCATGCCGTCCGTCATGCACTCCTCGTATGGCGAAAAGCTGCGCATTGCCGGCGTCCCGAATGCCGGAAGAATCAACGATCGCTTGTTCCGCGGTGCGCAGCCGAGAGATCCGGGCCTGGTCGAGCTGAAAAAACTCGGCATCACCACCATCGTCGACCTCCGCGACGAAGATCCCGCGAAAAGCGGCTGGGAAGAAAAAAGAGCGGAATCGCTGGGAATTCGCTTTGTTCATCTCCCGGTCAGCGGATGGGCGCCGCCCACAAACGCCCAGGTCGCGCAGTTTCTTTCCATTTTTCGCGACAGTCCCCAGGATAAAGTCTTCGTGCATTGCCGCTACGGCGAAGACCGCACCGGCGTTTTTGTCGCCAGCTACCGCATGGCTTTTGAAAAATTGCCGCCGGATCAGGCTTTAAAGGAAATGTACTATTTCGGATTTAACGGTTTCTGGCATCCCTCGATGACTTCGTTCGTCCGGGAGTTTCCCGCGCGCCTCGCCTCTGCCCCGGCACTGGCTCCATTTAAACCCAAGAACTGACCCGCTTCATTTTGTTGTTTGCAGCCAACGACGGTACCGGATTCCATGTTAGATTCAGCTAATTTATATCTTCTGCTCTAGTACTTCCGTACTCTTCTCATAGGGACGCTTGCTTCATTTAATGGAACCAACCCCTTCGCTATCATCTTCCATTGTTGGGCAACCTCCAACTGAGGGAAAGGCCACCATGCAAGTAGGCCGCTATCAAGTTATCGACGTGATCGGCGCAGGCGCAAACAGCAAGGTAGTCCGGGCGCACGATCCCATGATCGGGCGAATCGTCGCCATCAAGCTGTTTTCTCCCGCGCTGGCGCAAGGCGCCGGCCGCGATCGTTTCCTCCAGGAAGCGCGCGTCGTCGGTCAGCTATCCCATCCTTGCGTCGTTACATTGCACGACATGGGCATCGACGAACCCACGCAAACTCCTTATCTTGTCATGGAATTCCTGGAAGGGCAGCCCCTCGACAAGATTCTCTCGAAAGGCAGTGTTCCCCTCCCGCGCGCTTGCGCCTGGACCGGGGAGATCTCCTCAGCTCTCCACGTAGCTCACCGCAGAGGCGTGATTCACGGTGACATCAAGCCCGCCAATATTCTCATCCTGGATGATGGGCGCGTAAAGCTGACCGACTTCGGCATGGCGCGCCTCGCCAGTCATGACAAGAAGGATACACCGCTTCTCGGCACACCCGCTTACTGGTGCCCTGAGCAAATTCTCGGCCGGCCCCAAGACGCGCGCTCCGACATTTTTTCACTCGGCGTGGTTCTCTACGAACTGGTCACAGGAAAGCGCCCCTTCGATGCCGATTCGCTGCAAGGAATTTGCACCCGGGTTCTCTCCTCGAAACCGCTTCCAGTTTCTCAGGCAAATCCATCGGTTCCGACGGGATTCGACGCGATCGTTGCAAGGTGTCTCGAAAAAGAGCCCGCACACCGTTACCAGTCAGTTGACCTCCTGGCCGCCGAACTGTATCCAATGGCTCGCCGCAAGGTAGCGGCGCCTGTGCAAACACAGCCCGCTAGTTTTCGCGAGCGCGCCACTCGCCTCCTGCGCTCCGCATGAGTACCGCTCTACAGGCTGGGCGCTATGAAATCCTCGAGACCCTCGGTTGCGGTGCAACTAGCCGCGTGGACAAGGCGCGCGATACCCTCATCGGCCGCACTGTCGCAATAAAGTCATTTCTCCAAGGTTTCGGCAGGCAAAACGAGAAGCAATTCCTGCGCGAAGCGCAAACGATCGGGCGTCTATCTCACAGTTCCATTGCCCAGCTCTACGACGTCAGTTGCACTTCCAGCGCATCGCCTTTTCTCATCATGGAATTCGTAGCCGGCAGAAGTCTCGAGCAGTTGCTGACGCGGTCCCCGATACCCTTCTTGACCGCTGCAGTCTGGGCCGCCGACATCGCGTCCGCTCTCTCTTTTGCGCATCGGGAGGGAATCATTCACGGAGACGTCAAGCCCGGCAATATCCGCGTTACGAAAGATGACAAGGTCAAGCTTGTCGATTTCGGCGTTGCTCGATTTGCCTCGCAGGTCTCCGGCTCGGATCGTGTCCTCGGCACGCCCGCTTATCTTTCGCCAGAACAGATTGAAGGACGGAAGCAGGATGGACGCTCCGATCTATTCTCGCTCGGGATTGTCTTGTACGAGATGGTTACAGGAGTTCGGCCCTTTGCGGGAAACTCCCTCGGCGAAGTTTGCGCGCAAATCCTTACTGTGAATCCCATTCCGCCGTCGAAGGTTAACCCTTCCGTTCCGGTCGCGCTCGATCGCATCCTCGCGCGTTGCCTCGCTCGAAATCCGGATGACCGCTATCAATCCTGCAATGATCTGGCCCGCGCACTGTATTTAGTCGCTCGCTGCGGTCCCCATCTCGCGCCCCAGCCGAACCGTCCGTACTGGTTCATGCGCCCCGCGCATCCTCGCGATCTCCTGGCCGTGGCGTCCGCAATCTTATTGCTTGCTAGCGCTGTCATCGCCGCGGGCTCGCTTTACGAATGGCTTTACACTCGTTCGACGCACGCCAGCGCCGCGATCCCCGTAAGGTCTTCCGAAGGCCTGGTATCCACAAAGCACACGCGCAACTTCTCGACTCCACAAGCTCCGGCCTCTCTAGCGATCCATCCGAAGAAATACGTGCCCACAGCTTCTGCGAGGAAGCCCTCGCCTGTAACATCGGCCCAGAGGGAGCGGGAAGTTTCAGCTCCAGCACAGCTGCCAGTGCGCTCGTCGCTTCAATAAGTCAATTTTTTTGCGGCAAGAAGACGCGCGTTTCATTCCGCGAAGCATCCGTTCAAGCCTTGCCGAACTCGCGCCTGTAACTCACCCACTCCTGCTTCAATTTTTCCAGCAAGTTCTGGAATGCTTTGTGGGCGTGCAGTGACTTCAAAAGTGGGTCGTCTCGAAAAGCCGGATAATTTGGGAGCCCCAGTGCTCCCGCCTTCGCCAGGAGCGTGATCGCTTTCGAGGGTTCACCAATTAAGGCGTAGGTCGCGGCAGCATTATGCCAAAGATGGTGGGTGTGCAAAAATGCCTTCATGGGCAGGAGAGCTTTTCGGGCCAGCCCTCCCGCTTTCTTGCGCTCTCCGCGCTGCGCCCACAGCACCGCTTCACAACTCGTCAGCCACGGATCGTTTGCCAGCACTTGCCGCGCCAGCTTTATTTTCTCCTCTGCCTCGCTCAGGCGCCCTTCATAGAGCGCAGCACTGGGTGAAAACCCATTTCCCCAGATGTGCGTCGGGTCCACGCTTAGCGCGCGCGCATTGTATTCCCGCGCCTCCGCATAGTCGCAGCGGTACATCGCCGTCTGGCCGATAAAAACAAGTGTGAACGCGTCGTCCGGCTGCGCGGCCAGAGCTTCCATCAGGCCGGTCCGGGCATCTTCATGCAGTCCAAGATGCAGCAGCACGAGGCATTGCCAGATTCGCGCAGCGTGGCAGCCTGGATTGATCTGCAGCGCCTCCCGAAATGCGCGCAGCGCGGGCCGGTTCTTAAATTTCTCGGCAGGCGTCCACAACAAGCGGCCCCGCGCACAATGCGCTTCCGCATTGTGGCGGTCCAACGCCAGTGCTTTGCGGATTGCTTGGCTCGCGCGTTTAAGCCAGCGCGGGTGCGGTTCTTGCGTCGTTCCGATCAGGACGCAGGCTTCCGCAAGCCTGGCCCAGGCATCGGCGAACTTGGAATCGAGCTCTACGGCCTGCTCGAGCATTTCGATCGCTGTCCGCGTATCCCAGCGATTCAGCCGCGCCAACCGTTCCGCGGCGCGAAGGAATAACTCGTAAGCGTGAGGATTCGAAGTCGGAGGGTGCTCGGCTCTCTTGTCTTCAGTTCCGTGCTGCACCCCTAACGCTTTTCTGAGCCCCGCCGCCATCTCATCCTGCAGGGAAAACAGCTCATGCAACTGTGCGTCATGTTTCGCGGAGTACAGCGTGGTTCCCCCGCGTGCGTTCCACACTTGAACATGCACGCGCAGCCGGGTACCCGATTTCTGAATACTTCCTTCCGCGATTATTTCCACGCTCAGTTCACGCGCCGCGTGCAAGAGATCCGGCGTCTGGTTGGCGAACCGTTCGACCACGCTTGTCGGCCGAACCAGAAGTTCGCCTCCTACGCTCAGAGCGTGGATCAGCGAATCCGCCAGCGCTACACCCAGGTATTCGTCTTCGGTGTTTGGCGTCAGCAATTTGAACGGCAACACCGCAACGGAACGCTTTCCTGCGACTCCTGCGGGAAGCGAGCCTCCCATTTCCTGTTCTCGTAGGAGACTCTTCAGGTCCAGCTGCAAATCTCGTGCCGACTGATAGCGCTCTGCCCTATTCTTAACAAGCAGCCGGTTGATGAGTGCTTCCAACCCGGCAGGAACATTTGTTGAGCCGATGGCGTGACGTGCCGTCTTCTCGTCCAAAATCTGAGCAATCAATTCTGGGACGGTAGTTCCGGCAAAGGGACGCCTGGCTGTCACCATTTCATACAGAACTACGCCGAGCGAGAAAAGGTCCGCGCGCTCATCGGGCGTCTCGCGGCGCAATTGCTCAGGAGCCATATAGGCTAAGGTCCCGGCGAGCCCCGATCCCGACACCCAATCCACGGTGTTGCCCGCTTGCGTGGTGGTCAGCGCGACTTCCGCGGTGCGGCGCGCTATCCCAAAATCCAGCAACTTGATCCGATCATCCAGTTGGGCAACTATATTTTCCGGCTTGACGTCTCCGTGGACGACCCCCTGGGCATGCGCGGCTTCCAGAGCCTCCGCTATCTGGGCCGCGATCCGCATCGCCCTGCGCGGTTCGAATGCCCCTTCTCGGAGAAGGTCGCGCAGCGTTGTGCCGGCGACAAGTTCCATCGCGATAAAAAGGCCGTCATCATATTCGCCCACTTCATAAATCGTCGTTACTCCAGGATGATTTAACGCTGCGGCGGCACGCGCCTCCGCCAGGATCAGTTCCCGCTGGTCCCCGCCTCTTGCGTACTCCTGGGAGAGCACTTTCAGCGCCACGGTTCGTTCGAGGCGAGTGTCTCTGGCCCGGTAAACCACACCCATGCCACCGCGCCCGAGTTCTGTTTCTATCCGGTAGTGAGCGATTTGCTTGCCGAGCATGCTTATTTTCGGTAAGACCCGCGGAGTGCCCGCATCGTATGGCAGGGCCAGGATGTAGTCAACACTCTCAGCTAGCCGTAGGAAGCTGCTGGCTGCTGCGGCATACTCGAGGAGGGACTGATTTGATTTTGTTGCGGAGGAACCACCCGGGATAATTCTGGAGATTTCCTTCGAGGAAAAAGGCAAACCCGGTCGGAATTTCAAGAATTGTTTTTAGTCAGGAATGCAAGCTTTCTCTTATTTAAAACAAGGCATTTTCACTATTCGTAACGGAGAGCTTCAACAGGGTCGAGCTTCGCCGCTTTCATTGCCGGCCAGACGCCGAAGATCAGGCCGATGGTCACGCTGACAACGATGCCCGTTGCGGCGGCCCAGACCGGCACGCTTCCCGGCCATTTCAACCCCAAGCGCACCAGAATCACCAATCCGTTTACGAGCACGAGCGCAATCACACCGCCGGCACCGGTAAGCGTCATCGCCTCCAGCAAGAATTGCCACGTGATGTCCCCGCTCTTGGCGCCGATGGCCTTGCGGATGCCGATTTCGCGCGTCCGCTCCGTCACGCTTACCAGCATAATGTTCATCACACCCACGCCGCCGATCAACAACCCGATTCCGCTCAAAACGACTGTCGCGAGTGCAACCATTCCTAGAATGCTGTGGAACTGCTCGATTTCCTGCTGCGAGGTATTGATCGAAAAGTTGTTTTTCCCGCTATAGGGAACGTTGCGGCGGCGGCGGAGGACTTCCGTGGCCTGATCCACTGCTTGATCGAGTTGGTTTGTATAGGCCTGGAAGCGAATCTGGTTTTCGTAGGCGCCGGGATAAATCTTGTGAAATGTGTTGTATGGAATCAACACGCGACGGTCTTCATCATCCATCCCAAACATGCCCTTTGGTTTTTCAACCACGCCAATCACGCGAAACGGGGAACCGTCGATCATGACGTCCTTGCCGATGGCGGGGACCCCGGGGAACAGGACGGGCGCGGCATTTTCGCCGAGAAGGACCACCTTTTCACGGTGTAAATCATCGCCTTCGCTGATGAAGCGCCCCTCCAAAACGGCGGCATTGGCGTATACCTGGCCAAAATTCGGCTGCACACCGCGGAAATCGATGGAAGTCACTTCGCCGTCTTTTGTCCGAACCTTGTGGTCCTGCTCCCACCAGGTCAAGAAGACCGTGACATTCTTGACGGAAGGGCAGCGCTCTTGAATGGCCTGTGCATCTTCGAGAGTAAGCGGTTTGCGTTCGCGCTCATCCTTCGGGCGGCGGCCGTTGTGCGGTCCCTGGTCGAAGCGCGAGATAAATGCCGTGTCCGCTCCATATTGCTTGATGTTGTCCTGGACTTGCGCGTCAAAGCCGGTGATCAGAGCGGCCACGAGCATGATGACGCTGACGCCCAGCACGACGCCGAAGACGGTCAGGAAGCTACGCAGCTTGTGCGCACGGAGCGTATCCATTGCTTGCTTCAGGTTTTCGCCGTGTTGTTGAGCCATGATTGTTTTCCGTGATCCCGCTCAGGGGGTCTCGCTCCTCAGCCGTCCGACCGCAATGCTTCAATGGGGTCGAGTTTTGCGGCGCGCATCGCGGGATAAATGCCGAAGAACAATCCCACTGCCGTGGAAACGGAGAGCGAGAGAATCACTGCGCTCATAGGCGTGCGCATGGGAATCGAGGTCGCGGCGCGCGCCGCGGCAACTACAAGATAGGCCAAGCCTATTCCTATCAATCCACCCGTCGCGGCAAGCACTGCCGACTCCGTCACAAATTGCATGAGGATATGTTTTTTTCGCGCGCCGAGCGAACGACGCAGGCCGATTTCTCGCGTGCGTTCCGTCACGCTGGCCAGCATGATATTCATGATCACGATTCCGCCAACGACCAGAAACACGGCAGTCAAGCCGACCGCTACCATGAAGATGTTAGCCGTCAGCGACTTCCATAGGCCCATGATGGAATCCGAACCGATAATTCCGAAACTGTCCGGAGCGTCCCAGGATTCGTGGCGCCAAGCGCGAAGGAGCATGCGGGCTTCATCCTCGGAAGATTCCATCATTTCCGCGTTGCCTGCTTGCAGGAATAGCGTAAGCGAATCGCGCTGTGTGCCCCATTCCTTGATGTAAGTGCCGAGCGGAATGAAGAGGAAGCGGTCCCGGGATTGTCCGAGTGTGCTTCCAATGACTTCCGATACACCGACGACTTCGTAGCTGTGCGACCCCGCGCGAATCGATTTCCCGATGGGGTCCACGTTGTAGAAAAACTTTTTTGCAACGTCCGCGCCGATGAAGCACACGGGAGAGTGATGCGTTTCGTCCGCTTCCGTGAGGAGCCTGCCGGAAGCCGCATTGAAACTTCGAAGTTCAGAATAATTGGGCGTGACCCCGATGATATTTACATCTTCAAGGAGTTCATTTCCGGAGCGCACGTCGGAGCTAGTCCCCAGCACGGCAGCTATCTGGCTCGTTGTGTGCATTCCCTCTTTCAGGCTTTGGTACTCCTCGAGGGTGATGAGCGGCCGCTTTTGCGCTTTTATCCAGGCGTCGTTGCTGGTGATGATCCCGAAGCGGTTCAAAACGTAGACGTTGGCGCCGAGGTTGGCGATCTTGTCCGCGACGTAGAAATTGAGCCCGGCGACGACGCTCATCACGGCCACGAGGGTGGTTACCGCTAGAATCACGCCAAGCAAAGTCAAGAAACTGCGCAACTTATGCGCGCGCAAGGCATCGAGAGACAGCTTCAGCGTCTCGATCATGGTGACCGCCGCGCTGCGGAATCTCGCTACCGTGAACGGCGGTCTGGCCGTTTGTGGGACCGCCCGCGGCAAGCCAGCCAAACCCTCAATTGGAGCTACTCCCAAACAAACCTCCGCTCTCTTAAGGTAATACGGGAATAGGAGATGAATCGTTCCCGTTTATACTTATATAGACGTCGTGGACGCCCCTTTGCTTTCAGAGTTTCTGGGTGTAATGTGCCCCATGGACCATTTTATCGGGTTTCCGCACAAATAGCTTGAGCTTAGGAGCGAGATCGGAGACTTCCGCCTGGAGGGGTGATGCGTCGTATTTCTATTTGTTTTCTGGGACTTACGCTCGTTGGCCTAGGGGTTAGTACTGCCTCTCGTGCCCAGGAAAAGCCGGCTGCGGTGGCTTCTGCGGCACCAACTTCAGGACCGCGGGCCGAGTTTCTAAAAGAGATAGCATATTACGAGCAGAGGTATGTTCGCCTGGCAGAGGCTGTGCCGGCCGAAAAGTACACGTGGCGGCCTGGCGAAGGGGTGCGCTCTATCGGCGAGGTGTACACACACATAGTCGCGGCCAATTATGCGGTTGCCCGGGCTCTGGGGACACCGCCGCCTGCCGGGCTCGATTTCAAGTCCATAGGAGCAATGTCCGCTGACAAGACGAAGACATTGCAAGCGTTGAAGGACTCGTTCGCGTACCTCCAGCAAGCAATATTGGCCCGGAGCGACGGCGACGCCGAAAAACCACAGAAGATGTTTGGGCAAGAGTCCACGCTGCGGGGTTCGTTCATAATTGTCACCGGACACTTTGGCGAACACCTTGGGCAATCCATTGCGTACGCGCGCACCAATAGCATAGTGCCTCCGTGGACCGAAGAGCAGCAGCGCCAGCAGAAACAGGCCCAAAAACCGTAGCCGTAAGCTTTACACACAACATTCTCTGGCACTTACGCGCCCCGCGTGACGCGTACTATTGCGCGATTGGAATGCAACAATTGTCCGCGCCCTGGAATCAGAATTAAGATAGGTGTTTGCGGGCTATTTGCCGCTTGCGACTATGCGCGCGCGAATTCTCATTCTCGTTGCCGGGATGTTCCCGGTTTTCGCAGCCATCTCCGGGGCTCAGGAATCTTCCCCGCTTCGCCCGCCTCAAACAGAAATCGAAAAGGAGGCTCTTCTTGACCGCGTGCTCGCCAACCAAAAGAAGAGCGACGAAGCCATGAACCTCTATGAACGGGTCGAGCGCGTGGAAACACGCAAGAATGAGCGCGATCCACTGTCAACAGAAATCAAGGTTTCCCGCGTGGTTCCCGCGGGCACAGGAATCGACCATATTCCGATTGGTCCGAACGGCAAACCGACGGACCCCGACGCGTATCACACGGAACTGGTAAAGCTGGAACGAGCCTTATCCTGGGCGGCCGACGACGGCCACGCCCAGCGCGACGCTTACGAGAAAATTGCCAAAAAGCGGAAGGAACGCAACGAGCTCATCGATGCCACTCGAACCGCTTTCCTTTACACTTTTGTCTCCACCGAGACCCACGACGGACGAGTTCTTTTCAAATACCGTTTGGCGCCGAATCCGGCCTACAAATCCACCTCTCGCGCTACGGCAATATTCGCGAAGGTCCGCGGGTTCGTGTGGATCGACCCAGTTGCTGGGCAGCTCACGCGCGTCGAAGGCGAAGTCACAGATGACATTAGCATCGGCTTGTTCCTCGCCAAGATTTACAAAGGAAGCCACTTCATGCAGGAGCGGTATGAGATACAGCCTGGCCTATGGATGCCCTCCTTCTCGCAATATGATTTCGATGGCCGGAAATTCTTCAGCTCTATCTCCATCCACGAGCGAACTTTCTATAGTCAGTTCCGCCGCATTGGTCCTCCCAAAGAAGCCCTTGGGGTGGTTCGTGCCGAATTAGGCAAGCCTGGATCCGCGGTTTCAGACCCGTGAAAGCTTGCCCTATATACTGATTTAAGAAACCAGAACGGGTCTCGGCCTAGGAAGGATCTGGAGGCTCCATGCTCCGCAGTTGTCTAACTGCATGCGTTCTGTTTGTTTCCGTTGCTTTCGGGAATGCCACTCAGTCGTCGTCTGGTTCAGGCCAACAATCCCAATCCCAGCCTCCAGCTCCGGCACCATCGCCAACAACGCCAGTTGCTGCAAACTCCGCGGTTGCCAAGGACCAGTCTGCTGATAAGAATTCCCCACAAGATCGCAGGAAGCCGAAAAAAGTATGGACCGAGGATGACATATCGAAGGTTGGGGGAAGCATTTCCGTCGTGGGCGACCCGTCATCGCCGCGTCCGGCAAGAACTAACTCGAAGCCGCGCGGCGCAGACTCTGCCAACTCCGCTCAGGACAATCAAGTGGATTACTATCGCAACCAGCTTCGCAGGCTCCAAACGCAACTCGACGCAGCCGACAAAAAGATCGAAGACTTGCGCAACTTCAAGGCGGAGAACTCCTCCGCCTCGGGTGGCATCGACCCACACCGTGGCTTCTACATGACGTCCATCCCCGACCAGATCAAGCAGCTCGAAGAGAAAAAGAAACAGATTCAGGCGAAGATGGACGTCCTCACGGACGAGGCCCGTAAAAAAGGCATCGAGCCTGGCCAACTTCGTTAATCTCTTCGACAAGCGTTGCGCACCACTGTAAAATTCGTAGTGCCCGATGAGTGCGGGCACGCATGGACCGCTACTTGCACGCCTTACGAGTACTTCGACCAACCCTGGTTCTGATTACTGTGGCATGGCTTGCTCCTTTTGGCTTGGCTTCCCGGAGCGCGGAAAACACCGCTTTCGATCTGGCGGGAAATCCGGTGGATCCGCTGAAGGCATCAGGCGGCAAGGTGGTTGTGCTAGTTTTCGTGCGCACGGATTGTCCGGTTTCGAATCGCTACGCGCCAACAATCCAGAAGCTGAGCGCCGCGCATGAAGGAAAGGCATTATTCTGGCTGGTTTATCCGAGTAAGTCGGAGTCCTCGGAAGCCATCCGCAAGCATGACCGTGAGTACGGTTACAAGATTGCTTCGCTACGCGACCCGCAAAAGGCGTTGGTGAAACTGAGCGAGGCGCAAATCACGCCGGAGACGGCGGTGTTCGATGGCAAAGGTCACCTCGTCTATCACGGCCGCATCGACAACCTCTACGAGGAGTTTGGCCGGGCGCGGACGGTCGCGACGACGCACGAGTTGGAGGATGCGATCGAAGCTGCGCTGAGCGGCAAGAGCTTGCCTGCCAGTTCGACTCACGCCGTGGGATGCTACATTTCGGACCTGGAATGAAACCTGGGTCGCAAGCCCTTTCAGGATTTTCTATTTTTCTTGCCCTTGCGTTTGCCGCGGGTACGGCGCGCCAAACCGAAAGCGCTCGCAAACTCCTATCCCGCCCCGCCGATTCGAACACGCAAGTGACATTTGACCGCGATATCGCGCCGATTATTTTTCACAACTGTTCGCAGTGTCATCACCCCGGCGAGGCGGGCCCTTTTTCACTGCTGACTTACGCGGACGCAAAAACGCACGGACAGCAGATCGCGTTTGTCACGCAGAAGCTCATCATGCCCCCGTGGCTTCCGGATCCGGGCGAAACGAACTTTACCGAAGAACTGCGTTTATCTCAGGAACAAATCGCGACCATTCAGAGGTGGGTGGATCAGGGCGAGCTGGAAGGCAATCCAGCAGACCTTCCGCCTAAGCCCGTGTATGCGGCCGGCTGGCAACTTGGCAAACCGGATGTGATCGTGAGGGCTGAGAAACCGTATCTGCTTCCAGCGAGTGGCAGCGATTCGTATTGGAATTTTGTGTTTCGAACTCCCGTGCAACACTCGCGGTGGCTAAAAGCGATTGAAATCCGGCCTGGGGACAAGCGGCTCGTGCATCATGCAAACGTTTTGGTGGACCGCGAAGAGAGCGGGCGGCGGCTCGAAAAGGAACCCGGGGATGGTTTCGGCGGCATGGAACTCATCATCGAATCGGAGGCTTTCGATCCAGACAGCCATTTTCTGTTCTGGAAACCGGGCTCGCCCCCGTATGTGGAACCGGACGGCATGGCGCTTCGGCTGGACAAAACCACCGACCTGATTTTGAACACGCACCTTCAGCCTTCGGGAAAGCCGGAACTGATTCAGCCGACGCTTGGGCTTTACTTCACGGACAAACCGGCGACAATGCACCCCATCCTGCTGCAGCTTGAGAATGACCGAATGCTGGACATCCCACCGGGTGACAAGAAGTTCCCGGTCTCCGACGATTTCGTTTTACCCGTTGAGGCCAGCGTGCTGGCCATTTATCCACATGCGCATTACCTGGGAAAAGACTTGCTAGCGTTTGCGACGTTTCCCAATGGAACCAAAATGACGTTGATCCACATCAGCAACTGGGATTTAAATTGGCAAGCCGTCTATCGCTATGCGAAACCTGTGGACTTGCCAGCAGGGACGAAGATTTCTATGCGGTTTACTTACGACAATTCAAATGAGAATATCCGGAATCCCAATCAGCCACCGAAGCGCGTGGTGGCGGGCAACCGTGCGGTCGATGAAATGGCGCATTTGTGGTTGCAGGTCCTTCCGCGAGAATCTACGGATGGCGCAAGCGATCCGCTCGTGCAGATTCAGGAGGCTCTCGCGCTGCACCACATTCAAAATGATCCCGAGAATTTCGAAGCGCACTATAACCTCGGAGCTCTCCTTCAGATGAAAGGTGACGGGGCCGGCGCGGTCGAGCAGTTCACGCAAGCCGTGCGCATTCACCCGGAGGATCCCATTGCCAACAACGCGCTGGGCGCCGTGCTTCTGGCAAGCGGGCGCGTCGATGAAGCCATCCCGCATTTAAACCAAGCATTGAAGGGCCGCCCGAACTATTTCGATGCGCACTACAACCTCGGCAATGCTCTCGCAGCACAGAATGACTTCGCGGGGGCGCTGTCGCACTTTCGTGCCGCAGTTCGGTTGAATGCTCAGGATGCGGGCGCAGAAGCAAATCTCGGAAGCGCGCTGGCAGAGATGGGAAACATCAAGGAGGCGCGGCGGCATTTTGAGCGCGCCTTGCAAATCGATCCAAAGAACGAACTAGCCCGGGAGAACCTCGAACAATTGAATCGCAACGCGCCAGGTCGGCCCAACTAGCCCGCCCGCGCGCGGGCTGTGAGCCTGAGGCGCGCCCCATCCGCGAGCCAACTCTCCTGTCCACTTTCGGCGTCCAAGCCTGCGTGTTGTTATTATTCTTCCGCGCTCGGGGCATCCGTGGCGCGGATCGCGCAACATAGTCGCTCGGAAGGTGTTCCTTAAAGACATCTGCCTCCGAACTCATGAAACACCTTTCGCTCAAACGCGCGCCACGTCACTCGATTCTCGCTGTTCTAATCCTCGGTCTTGTCTTTTCGATCGCAACAAAAGGGCGATCGCACAGCCTTTCGCCGAAGGACCATGAGCAGGTGTTTGAAAAGGTGTGGAAGGATATCGATGATCATTACTACGATCCGGAATTTGGCGGCGTAAACTGGCAAGAAATTCACAGACGCTACCAGCCGCTGGTATCAGCGGCGAAAGATGACAAGGATTTTTACTCCGTCCTGGACCGCATGACCGCAGAACTGCACGACGCGCACACGCGTTTCAGTTCGCCCGAGCAATGGAGAAATCACGAGAAGCATCAGGTCGTCAGCCTGGGTTTCCGGCCGGGTTATGTGGAAGGAAAGGTGGTCGTGCTGGACGTGATTCCCGAGAGTAACGCCGCGCGCGCCGGCATCGAGCCGGGCATGATTGTGACTGCCCTCGACGGCCAGCCGATTACGGAGCGCCTCGCCGAGAGTGCAAAGCATGTCTTGCCATCTTCCTCTGAGCGCGTTACCGAACTTCGCGTCCTTGGCAATGCATTTGCCGGTTCGCTGGAAACACCTTTCGCAGTTAGTCTCCAGCGAGCGGACGGCACCCAGTTCGAAGCGAAATTTACCCGGCAAGTTCTTTCCAACGCTCCGCATGTAACGTTCGCAAAATTGGCCTCCGGTTTTGGTTACCTCCGTTTCGATGAATTCCAACCGGCACTGGTCAAGGATTTCAAGGCCGCGCTCGAAGATTTACGAGATAGGCCGGGACTGATTTTGGATTTGCGCTGGAACCGCGGCGGCGTGGGGGCTACGTTGGAAGCGATGGCGGGATTTTTCTTCGAAAGCAAAACTTTGTTCGAACGGAGAATGACCAGAAAACAGGTCGCAGTTTCCGAGCGCGACGGCCACCACTCGGCAGAGATGGAGTACTTCGTGGGCAAGAAAAGAGGGCAAATTTACTCCGGCTCGGTGGTCATCCTTGTGAGCGAATATTCCGCAAGTGCGACGGAAGTATTTGCCGCCGGGATGCAAGACTCCGGGCGCGCGACGCTCGTAGGCAGCCAATCGTGCGGCTGCGTGCTGGGCATCACGCATGACCGAGTGATGAGAGGCGGCGGCGTGCTGGAAATCAGCGAGGTTCTTTGGTTTTCACCAAAGGCCCGCAAGTTAGAAGGCGAGGGCGTTATTCCGGATAGAGTGGCCGTGCCGACGATTGCTTCGCTGCAAGAGAAGCGTGATCCGGTTCTCGATGAGGGGATACGAGTTCTGAAAGAACTGTCCGGCGCGAGGCGTAGTGAAGCCCCTTTAGAACGTCAAAGAGACGCAGCGCTGAATTGACTGGCGTCACTCCACACGTAACGCGCGCATGGGATCGATGGAAGCGGCGCGCCTTGCGGGCAAGACACAGGCAATCCCGGCAACAAGAATGAGGATGGAAGCTGCACCCACCAGGGTTACGGGATCGCGGGAGCTGCCTCCGGCCCACGAAGAGACCAGGCGGTTCAGGATCACGCTCAAGATCAAACCTACAGCGACGCCGGCGCCAAGAGTTGCGGCGGTAGAGCCGAGGACCAGTTGCACGACATTGCCGGGCCGCGCGCCCAGGGCCATGCGAATGCCCAGTTCCTGGGTGCGTTGTGTGACGGCGAAGGAGACCACGCTGTAAAGTCCTGTGGCGGCCAGCACGAGCGCGAGAGTCGCAAACAGTCCGAAGAGTGTAGCGATAAAGCGCTCGCGGCCCCAGCCTTCCGTATCAAGCCACCAGGTGAGCGTATGGTCCCTTCCGACGACCATCTCGGGGTTGATTTCGCGCAACCGCTCTTTGACGGAGCGAATGGCCGTCTCTGGATCGCCGCTGGCGCGCACGATGAGCGCCTCCTCGGGCGGCAAGACAAAACTGTAAGGCACAAAAATCGCCGGCTTCACGGGATGGTCAAGTCCGTCGTTCTTTGCATCACCGACCACCCCTATAACTTCGAACCAATCGTCGGGAGATTGCGCGGAGAGCAAATTCGGCTGCTCGATTTTGAGCTGCGGGCTGCGCACACTTTGCCCGATGGGATCGATGTCGCCGAGATACTGCTTCACGAACGACTGATTCACCATGGCCAAATGCGCGGCGCGCCGGGACTCTGCATCGTCGAAGATTCGTCCTCTCAGCAATGGGACGCGCAGGGTTGAGAGCAGTTGCGGGCTGATGAGCGTCAGCGCCGCTGTCGCGTCCGTCAAGGTCGGCTTGCTCTGAATCTCGATCTTCGCGGTGAAGCCCCCGAAACCTGGGAACCACGTCGTCGATACGCCCGCTTCGGCTACTCCCGGAGATTGCGCGACGGCTTGCCGCACTAACTCGTTTTGATTGATACGTTCCTGCCAGGTTGTGGTGGCCCCTTTAGGCATGGCCACGTTCATAGCAAACACGTGATCCGGATCGAATCCCAATGGGGTGTGCACTTTCGCTAAAAATGCCTTCACTGCGCCGCCGGCTCCGGCAAGAAGAAGCAGAGTCAGCGCAACCTGGCCGGCGATTAAGAGCCGGTGCGTATTTCGGCTGTGAGCGCTGCCGGTGAGCTTTGCGCTGCTCGCCTGGATGAGCGCGCCGAGCTGCGGACGGGAAAGCTGAACCGCGGGCGAAATGCCAAAGAAAATCCCGGTGAGTAAGGCAATCGCGGCGCTGAAGATCAACACCATGGCATTCACATGAATTGCTGCTTCGTGAGGGAACGAATAGTAAGGGAGCATGGTGGAAAGAGCTTTTACACCCCAGTAGGCCGCCAGAACGCCGAGCGCCGCGCCTGTCACGGACAGCAGAACCGACTCCGTCAGAAGTTGGCGGATCAGGCGCCCGCGTCCTGCGCCGACGGAAGTGCGGACGGCAAACTCGTGCTGGCGCGCCGTTCCTCGCGCAAGCAGCAAAATGGAGACGTTGGCGCAGCCGATCATCAGAAGGACAACGACGGCTCCGAAGAGGAAGACAATTGTTCCCGCGAAGCGGCCCAGCACCTGTTCGTTCAGTGTGACAATTTTGGCGCGCATGTCTTGCGGATAGCTCTTCGGATCTTCTTTCGCAAAGCGGTCCACCAAGACCTGCATCTCAGCCTGCGCGGCGGGATATTTCGTGCCCGGCTTCAGTTTGATGAAAGCGAGCCAGTAGTAGTGTGGATCGGCGGTGGGAAGCGCGGGCAGATAAACGTCGGAATCGCCCCAGGTGAAGCGCGGGGGGACGACTCCGATAACAGTGTATGACTTATGATCCATTTCGATCGACTTACCAACCACGTCGCTGTTCGCGCCATATTGCCGTTGCCAGAAAAGATAGCTCAGGACGGCGACTGGGGCGGGATTTTCACCCGGTGCGTCGGCAGGAGAGAACTCGCGACCAAGCAGCGGGGGCACACCCATGTAATCGAACATGTTCGGCGAATAGAGGCCGACGTTCACGGTGACGGGAAATTTCTCGCCGGTAAGATTTTCCTGTTTTTCGTCTTGCAAGAAGACGTCATCGATCGAGGAAGTCTTGCGAAGTTCCTGGGCTTGGGTACCGTTGACAATCAGTAGAGGCCCGCGGCCATTTTTGTCGCGGAGTTCTACGTGCACCATCCGATTGGCATCCTTGTACGGATATGGGTCGAGGAGCACGCCATAAACCACGCTGAAGATAGCCGTGGTCGCTCCGATTCCCAGCATCAGGGAAAGAATGGCGCAGACGGCAAATCCAGGCGATTTGAGGAACTGCCGGAAAGCGTAGCGAACATCCTGGACCAAGGTCCTCATGGCCTGCCTCCGCGAGGAGATATACCCAGTAAGACGCCGCTCGGGCAGTTTTGTTCCTTGAAGGGAGGTTAAAAGGGAAAAATTATTGGTTTAGGCCGTCTGGGCGACCTCGTATAAGAACTCGACGTAGGAGCGTACGGCATCGTCCATGCCAGCGACTTTCGGGTTTTTCGACTCGATGAGGTAATACTCATCGGGGGCGTGGGCGCCGTTACCGTGTCCCATACCGAAGTGGCCCGCGGGAAGGTGCAGAGGCTCGCCCGTGAAGACGTATCCCGGCCAGGAGCCTGCCAGACGGGGAAACAGCACTGGGTCGATTCCGTTCTTCTTGTACACGGCCAGGGAAGCTCGAATGATCGAGGAATCGGCCGGCGTGCTCGTTGGATCGTAGCCGCCGCTCATGTTTACTTCGATATCCCCGAAACCTTTCTTGGCAAGATGCGCTTTTAGAGCGGCGAGCGCTTCTGCTGCCGTCATGTCCGGCACCAGGCGCATATCGATCTTTGCTACAGCTCTGCCAGGGAGGATGGTTTTTCCACCGGGCCCGGTATAGCCGCCCACCAATCCCTCGATATTCACAGTTGGCCGCGAGCAAAGCATTTCAAGCGATTCTTGCCAGCTCACGTCGTGAACCCAATGGTCGACGCCCATCAACTTTTTTGCCTCTGCTTCGCTGAGACGCCGAGCCGCCTCGGCGATCATTTTCTTGTCGGCGGACGAAAGTGGCCGGGCCTTGGTGGCGAACCCTTCGATCACGGGGTCGTTGCCGTCCGGAGAGACGAGCGTCACCAGCGCCTCGACCAGATGCCACGCCGGGCTGTCCACGCGCGCCTTATTGCTCGAGTGCAGGTCCTTCTTGGGCCCGCGGCCCCAGCGTGCTCCGCTTGAAACCAGCTCAAGCTCGACAACGCCTTTGGCACCCAGGTAGACCGTCACTTCGCCGCTCGGGCCCTGCGCCGCGAAAGGCATAAAAACCGATGTGCACTTTTTCAGGGCCGCCGCGACCTCTGGTTTTTGAACGACTTGCGGAAAATGCGGAGAGCCGATCTCCTCTTCGCCTTCCGCGACAAACACAAAATTCACAGGTATTTTCTTCCCCGCACCGCGCATGGCGTGCAGTGCGGCAAGAAAAGTCGCTTCCGGGCCCTTTTGGTTGACGGCGCCACGGCCGACGATCACTTTGCCGAGGCCTGGCTTATCCACCAGCGCCGCTTCGAACGGCGGCGAACTCCATTCCGCGGGATCCGCTTGTTTCACGTCATACATAAAGTACAGACCGACGGTGCGCGGCGCGCCCGCATCGAGCGTCGCAAAAATTCCTGGCTGACCATCCGTCGGAACTTTCGTGACGTGTTCGAACCCCGCGTCGCGCAGCATGTTCATCGTCAGCTCGCAGCCTTCGCTCATGCCGCGATTTTCCGCGGCGATGGAAGGCTGTTGGATCCAGTGCTGCAGACGCTGCACGGCTTCACCGTGGCGTTTCTCGATTTCCGCATGAATAGCGCTCATGTCGTCGCCAGTGGCGGCTGCGCGGCCCCAATGTGGCAAAGCCAGAGCTGCTGCGCTTGCGACTGCACCCTGCAGAAAGATGCGCCGACCGGCCAGCGTATTACTCCTGGGTTTGTCGGCGCTGCTCTGCGAATCGTTCTTCGAATCACCAACACTGTCGTTGTCCGAATCTTCGAACCGCGATTTCATTGACATGCGTTCCTCCACACAGGGTACCGTGCGGGCAGCCGAACATGCTTATCTTGCGTGGGAGCCGGAAATCTCCTAGAGAAATTCGGCCGAGTTGATGAGGGAGTACCTCAGCTTCCACCTAGTATTCGGGCTCCCGTTCCTGCCCTCCAGAATTCGGGCGTATTCTATCTCCAATTTTCCTGAGTCGCGCCAAAAACTCTTGCACGCGAGGTCTCGGGCCACAAAAGGCAGTTTCTAAGCTGTTTGACAAGACTGGCACCGAGAACGAGAACACATATACTCGGAACGTGATTCCAGCCAGTTAGGTGAGATATCATTCCCGAACATTCGCAGCGCGAATGAGGTGCTGCTAAGAATTCACCGTGCCACGTCGATTCCCATTGCCGGCTCGCTTGCCGCACGTTTCTTGTATCTGCTGCGCGTTAGTTTTACTGTTCGTCTTTGCCGTTCTGAATGCGGATACGACTTCCGGTTGGCAGATGCTTTCTCCGGGGATGGATCTCAAGTATCTGCCCGTCAGACGACCGGATGTTCCTGCGGATTCGCGAATTACAGTCTTGCGCATCGACCCGCAACTGTGGGAGTTGGAACTAATCGGCACGAGCCAAACCGGCGAATCCGCGGGTCACACTGCTCGCGAGTGGTGTGAAACTCACAAGCTGAATGCCGCAATTAATGCAGGCATGTTCAAAACAGACGGGAAAACTCATGTTGGATTCATGCGCTCCCGCGAACACGTCAACAACGGCAAAGTGAACAGCTATCAATCCGTTGCGGCCTTCGATGCGCGCGATTCTAACTCGCCGGCTCCCTTCCGAATTTTCGATCTCGATGCTCCGCAAATAACTCTGCAATCCATCCTCAAAGTTTATGACTCTGCCGTACAAAATCTTAGGCTTATCAAACGCCCTGGCTTGAATCAGTGGGGCCAGCAAGGCAGGATGTGGAGCGAGGCAGCCCTCGGTGAAGATACTTCTGGCCGCGTGCTGTTCCTATTTTCCCGCACACCATTTTCTATGCACGACTTGAATCAGGAACTGCTTTCCGCAGGGATTGGGCTTGTCGCCGCTCAACACCTGGAAGGCGGGCCGGAGGCGCAACTTTATGTGCATAATGGCGAACTGAAACTGGAAATGTTCGGGAGTTACGAAACCTCTTTTGTGGAGAACGATTCGAACGCCAAACCCTGGCCGATTCCAAACGTGCTTGGAGTCCGGCCTAGGTCCTCGACAACTCGCTAGAAGTTACGACGCGCTTGGTTTTTCGCGGTTATGTTCCCTAATTTCTCGCTGGAAGAATGAGAACTATTTCGCGGCCGCGGCCGAGACTTCCTTCTCGATTGGCGCGCCAATCAAGTTCCCCCATTCCGTCCATGAGCCGTCATAGTTGCGCACGTCCTTGATTCCCATGAGGTATTTGAGGACGAACCAGGTGTGCGAGCTGCGCTCACCGATGCGGCAGTAAGCAATGACTTCGCGGTCGCCGCTGATGCCCTTCGCTCCATAGAGTTGCTTCAGCGCGTCGAGGCTTTTGAACGTGCCGTCCTCGTTGACGGCCTGCGACCATGGAATGTTTGCGGCACCGGGAATATGTCCAGCGCGCTGCGCCGTCTCCGTCATTCCGGGAGGGGCGATAATTTTTCCAGTGAATTCATCCACCGAGCGCACGTCGACGAGCTGCGCACCGGATTTCTTTTCGAGGGCGGTGAAAACATCGTCGCGCTTCGCGCGTATTTCCGCGTTGGCCGCCTTGACCTTGTACGCAGTTGGCACGACCGAGGGCTTTTGCGTGGAGAGCGGGCGCTTTTCTTCGAGCCATTTCTTGCGGCCGCCGTTCATGATTAAAACTTTTTCGTGGCCGTAGTATTTTAGTTGCCAGAAAGCCCAAGCCGCGAACCAGTTGTTGTTGTCGCCATAGAGAATGATGGTCGTTTGCGGAGAGATGCCGGCTTTGCCGAGCAATTCCTCGAAGGCGATCGGCTGCGCAAGATCGCGGCGGATGGCGTCCTGTAGTTCGGTTTGCCAATTCCAGGAAATGGCGCCCTCCACGTGGCCTTGATCGTAGGCAGTGGTGTCGACATCAACCTCGACGACGCGAATGCCTGGATCTTTTGCGTGGGCGGCCACCCACTCAGTGGTGACGAGAACTTCTGGATGTGCGTAGTCAGACATGATGTTTCTCCTTCTCGTTAGACGTAAGAAGAAAAGATTAGCGCAGGTCGAGCGTTAAATCACCCTCTTTTTTATCGAGATTCAAAGAGGAGCTGATATCGCTCCGAGCAAGCATCATGTTGTTTCTTTAGAATGAGTTACGGCAGGTCATTCAGCGATTTGAAGTTTGCCCCCCTGCGTCTCCCACTCGATCCGAACAACCCAGTCGTAGTGCATGCCCTCGGTTTTTAGCCAAGCTTCCAAAATTTCGCGGGAGTCGGAACGGAACTCGGCAAACATTCTTCCTTCGACCATGTTCACCAAAACGCGCTCGGCATGTGCGGGGCCGCCTCCTTGCATGCGTTGGGCAAGCGTCTCGGCCCCCTGGCGCGTGAGGCAGGCTAGCGTGTGTTGCGAGAGATAGCGTGGCATGGGAACTCCTGAGAGTGCGTCGGAGTCCAAGTATTTCATAGAAGTCGAGGGGTATGCACGCGCCGAGCAGTCGTAAGCATTTCAAACTAGGGCGGCACCCTGGAATGCAAGTGCGCGGGCCCAATCTGCAGTGTGTGCTAGGATTGTGGGCCGTGCTCAAGAATGTGATCCCGCGTTTTCTTGGACAGATTCCAGTCTCCGGCGCAGAGCAATCATCGGGCATCCGGATAGACCCTCGCGAATCGCAACGATCGCACATAATTTTCTAAATCGCTTTTCGCCCGGGGAATCACGGGGCTTTGAATGCCCGGGCGCGCTCGAGGGGTATCGGATGTCCATCGATTGGCGCCGGTATCGAAGTTTTGTTTACGGCGCGTGGGAACCCCAAGTAAGCCGGACCCTCACGTTTGCTGTGAAGCAAGGCATGACGGTATTCGATATTGGAGCACACATAGGTTACTACACTCTTTTGTTTGCAAAGTGCGTCGGCCCGAACGGCCGCGTTCTTTCGTTCGAGCCGCTCCCAGGGAATTTCGAGTTGTTGCGGAAGAATGTTCAGCTGAACAATTTATCGCAAGTCCAAACGTTCAACCGGGCAGTTTTCTCGCGTGCGGGAGAAATTACGATTTCGGTCCCGGACGACCAGCCCAACTCGGGAAACGGAACCGTGTGCCTGGACAAGGGAGTACAGCAATTCCGCGTCGATGCAGTTTCGCTCGATGCCTTTTGAGAGGAATTCCTCATCCGACCTGACGTTATCAAGATGGACGTGGAAGGAGCAGAATTTGAAGTCCTAAGGGGAGCGAAACGCGTCATTGCCCAATTCAGGCCAAAGTTGCTGATTGAGCTTCACCACTTTGACGGAAATCTAGCCGCTCATCCAGTGCCGGACCTTGTAAGCGGGTGGGGTTATCATATCGATTGGATTGAGCGCTGGCAGCTCACCAGTTATATCCTCGCGACGCCAGATAAACCTGCCGCAGAGAATGTTTTGTTATCGCCGGCCGAGACGGCCTGAGTAAACTTCAATTTGCAGTGAGCGCCTGCGCCGCGCAGAAATACCTACCGGCCAATGCGATCGCGTAGGCTCTGACAACCGACTGCTACCGTAACCGAACTCCCAACCTTAACTGCGTCTAGGGTACACTTGTGACTCTTATTTCCCATGGCTAGTCTGACTGCAACTTTCGTCCACGCAGGCATTTTTCTTGGCGGGAAAGCGAAAAGGATATGCCGGACGCGAAAGAGTTTCTTCGTCTAAACCTCGGGTGTGGACTCCAGACGCCAGAGGGATGGACTAATGTGGATGGTTCCTGGAATGCAAGACTCGCCAAGCGCCCGTATCTGCGGCGTCTGCTCACGTCCTTGCATTTCATTGCGAGGGACAAGTTCGAGATTCCCTGGAGTTCCAAAATCTTCATCCACGATATCAGGAAGCCTTTGCCGTTCCCCGATGGTTCCGCCAGCGCCATTTATGCTTCCCACGTCCTAGAACATCTGTATTTTAAAGAGGCCCGGCGGCTAGTTGGTGAGGCGTTTCGTGTGCTCTGCACAGGAGGGATTTTGCGCGTAGTGGTACCGGACCTTCATGCCATAGTGCAGGAATATCTCGGTGAGCGCCCCTTTGGACAATTATCAGGAGAGTTTGCATCTCTTCGAGCGGCGGACCGGGTCAATCACCGGCTTTTGATGCACGGGCCAAACCCGCCCGCTGGCAACTTGCTATACCGCATCTACAATTCCTGGCAGGATTTCCATTCCCACAAATGGATGTATGATTCCGATTCGCTCACGGATTTGTTTCAGTCGGCAGGTTTTGCGGAAGCACAGCGCAGAGGCTTTCGCGAAAGCCGAATAGAAAACGTGGACAAGGTTGAGGAAGAAAGCCGGATTCTCAACGGAGCGGGGGTCTGCGTGGAGGGCGTGAAACCGTAGTCCCCGTGCTGCAACACGCAAAATTGTGATGCGTGCCTCGCGACCAATTCCGCAATCTCTAATGCTGAGCCAATACCGCCTTACTCCGAACGATCCTGGCGTATGATGGAAACTTCATGAGGATTGCTTCTACCCTTCGTCCAGGATTCTCTCAGAGAAAGCTTCTGCTTCTCCTCGGCACCCTGGTCGTGGGCGCTTTCGCTGCTTTTGAACTGGCTCAGTACGTAATCAACGGCGATATCGCCGGTTTGGCGTACGCCGGGCTTTGCTTCGCGGGCGGTTCAATTCTCATCGCCATCCTTCACAATTGGCGAAACGGTGTGTATTTTTTCCTTAGCTGGCTGCTGTTCGAGGATTTTGCACGGAAATTCCTCGGCAATAATATGGCGATTTACTTCGCCAAGGACTTTCTTGTCCTGGCCGTGTACATCTCGTTTTTCACGGCCTATCGAAGAAAAGAGGTTAAATTCTTCCGCCCCTCTTTTCTGGTGCCGCTGCTGGTATTCATCTGGTTTGGCACGCTACAGATTTTCAATCCAGCCTCCACAAGCATCATGTATGGACTGATGGGCTTCAAGATATTCTTCTATTACGTCCCTTTGATTTTTATTGGCTATGCGCTTCTGAATTCTGAGGCGGAGCTGCGCCGTTTCTTCACCTTGAATTTGTTTCTCGTTCTTATCATCGTTTCCTTGGGTATCGCTCAATCCATCCTCGGCCCATCCTTTCTGAATCCCGCGGTTCAGGCCGAAGACCTTCGTCTGCTCAGCGGTCTTTACCGCATATCTCCGATTTCGGGCGAGGCTGCTTACCGGCCGACTTCGGTATTCGTCAGCGCCGGCCGCTATGCGGATTTCATCATGGTCGCCTGGATACTCGTGCTGGGTTATAGCGGTTATCTCCTTCTGCGCTATAAGAAGGGGAGAACGCTCGCTTTTATCGCACTACCTGTGACGGCGGCGGGGGCATTCCTGACAGCCTCCAGGGGCTCCTTTATGTGGGGGATGATCAACGCTGTGGCAACCAGCGTAGCCTTTGTTTGGGGCGCTCCATGGAGACGGGGGGAAGCGCTGCGCGTGTTTCGCTCCGTTCAAAGAGTTGCGATAGGTATCGGGTTGGGCATCATTTTGCTCTTCTATGCTTATCCTGATGCTCTCCTGTCCCGACTCGCCATTTACAAAGAAACGCTTCTGCCCTCTAGTCCAACTAGCGAACTTACGCATCGAACGTGGACATATCCCGTAGAAAATTTTCTCGGCGCCTTTAATTATGAGCGCTGGCCTTATGGCTACGGAATCGGAACGACTTCGAACGGCGGACAGTATGTCGCACGGTTTTTCAATGTGAAGCCCCCGGTCACCGGCGTGGAAAGTGGTTTCGGAACGCTGGTCGTGGAGATGGGGATCGGAGGACTGATCCTTTGGATCATTATGAGTGTGGCGATTTTATTCTCCGCGTGGAGGGTGGTTAGGAAACTGAGAGGTTCGCCCTGGTTTCCCGTGGGCTTCGTGATTTTCTGGTACGCCTTCTTTTTGCTCGGCCCCGCGACCTTTGGCGGCATGGCCTCATACGAAGATTTCTTGCTGAATGCGTATTTTTGGCTGCTACTTGGTATCTTGTTCCGGCTTCCCACAATCGCGCTCTCGGCGCAGTTTGCGATTGACGCTCCCGCAACCCAACCTGCACGCCGCTGGATTCGCTGACTTGCGGCTCGCCGTTGTTTCACCGTTTGTCGACCGGCGCCACGGCACGGAGCGCGCGCTCGCGGAACTGCTCGAGCGGCTTGCGCGCGATTACGGTTGCCAGATTCATCTGTACGCGCAGCGCGTGGAGGACCTTGAGTTAATCGACCTGCAATCGGCGCGCTCTTCCAAGTCGGGCTTCATTTCTTGGCATAAGGTCCCATCCATTCCGGGCCCTCATGCGGTGCGGTTTCTCGCCTGGATTGTCTTAAACGGATTCCTGCGAAAATGGAGTGCGCTGTTTGGCGGCGTTTCTTTCGATCTGGTCTTGTCGCCAGGGATCAATTGTCTCCATCCCGATGCCGTCATCGTGCATGCGCTCTTTCATCGATTGCAAGAGCTCACGCGAGACGAGAAGGAAAATCCCGCGCTGCGAGGCAATTTTTTCCGGAGGTTGCACCGGCGCGTTTATTATGGGCTGCTGGCCGCAATGGAACGCAGAATTTACACCGATAAAACGGTCACGCTTGCGGCGGTCTCTCAACGAACCGCCGCACTCCTTGAAGTGTATTTTCACCGACAAGAAGTCTGCGTGATCCCGAACGGCGTCGACACAGCGTTTTTTTCACCCGCGGCTAGACTAGCGCGGCGCGCGGACAGCCGGCAACGCAGAGGTCTCCGCGACGAAGACTTCGTCCTGCTCCTGATTGGCAATGGTTGGCAGGTGAAAGGCCTCGCAACGCTTTTGGAATCGATGGCGGCACTTCCGGGCTTGCCATTGAAATTACTGATAGTTGGGGACGATGCTGCGGAATCTTTCAGGGCGCATGCCGCGCGGCTGGGAGTGCAGGAGCGCTGCCGTTGGGAGAATTCGAGTTGCGATGTGTTGGATTTTTACGCCGTCGCGGACGTATACGCCAGCCCAAGCCACGAAGATTCATTTGGGCTCCCGGTGGCGGAGGCCATGGCGTGCGGCTTGCCGGTCATTACGTCCGTGTTCGCGGGCGTCGCCGATTGTATTCACGATGGGGTCGACGGTTATGTAATTCGCGAACCGCGTGACGCTCGAACTCTGGCGCACCTAATTGAGCGGCTTAAAGAAGACTTGGATCTGCGCCTCCACATGGGCGAAGCGGCAGCCAAAACGATGCTCCAATGGAACTGGAATCGTAACGCCGCTGCGGTCTGGGAACTCTTAAGAGTCATCGACACGAAGAGGGCTTCCTCTGACTCCTAGCAGCACTCAGAAGAATGCGATGCGCCGGGTTCCTGAAGTAAGATGCATAAATCAAGAGACCCATGATACGGGAATTCCTGCAAGGTACCGAATGACTCCGAACTTCGATCGCGGCGTGGAGATGCAGCGCAAGTATTATACAGACACAGCTGCGCAATATGAGCAGATGCACGAACGCGAAGGCTCCGGCGACCTTCTCGCCAACAAGTTCGTCCACACCATCCTTCGCATGATCGAGGCGCGGTCAGTTCTCGACGTCGGTACGGCAACAGGCCGGGGGCTGCGGACTTTGAAAGAGGCGGTTCCAAATGCTTTCGTTTGTGGCGTTGAGCCCGTGGCCGCGCTCCTCCAGCAGGCGGTACACAACGGCAATACCGCTGCCGGGCAACTGGTCCGCGGGAGCGGGGCGGCGCTGCCTTTTGCGGATTCCAGTTTCGATGTCGTTTGCGAATTCGCAGTGCTTCATCACGTTGCCAATCCCAATGCTGTCGTCAAGGAAATGCTCCGCGTGGCGAAGAAAGCAGTGCTGATCTCGGACAGCAATCGCTTCGGACAGGGGTCACGAGCTGCCCGGCTCATAAAACTCGGCTTGTACAAAAGCAAGTTATGGGGGGCTTACAACTACGTGCGCACCTCCGGCAGGGGCTACAGAGTCACACAAGGTGACGGCGTCTCGTACTCTTATAGCGTTTATGATTCCTTTGAGTTGATTTCGCAATGGGCCGACCGAATCATTTTCTATTCAGGCACAAACAAGGGAGCGAGCAGCTGGGCACATCCTCTGCTGAATGCCGGAGGCGTTCTTGTCTGTGCGCTGAAAGAATCCCTCTAGATTTGAGGGGTTGTTCTCGCCGCAGGGTTGTTCCTTGTCTTGGACTCGACGGCTTTTCGCGTGGCGTTCAGCGTAAAAAGAAGCGTTTCTCTCGGGATGCTGATGACGAAGGGGCCGATCAGCCAGCCAAGACCGGCGGGAATATCGCGAGTGAGTGAGGCAACCTCGCTCTGCACGTACACTCCGCCATCGCGTTCTTCCATGCGCCACCACGTTTCCATGCGCCACAAAAAGCCGCCGTCCTCGCCTGGCGGCTTTTCGCGTTCGTTGCTCTTGCCGGGATTTTGGACTTCGGCGATCCGCACCGCGGAGCTGCGGCTATGGGCGCGATCCGGGGCGTCGTAAAAGTAGCGTACTTCGTGCTCGGTATCGAGGACGACGGTAATCACTTTGTGGCGGCGGAAACGTAGGAAGACGCGAAAGCGGTCGCCCTCGTGCGACTCGATTTTCGAGCGTTCCACATCCGGGGCGTAGTATTCGGATTGGTGATTGTAGTCCTGAAGGACGCCGAGTACATCGTCCAGCCTTGCGCCAGGAATGAAAACCGCGCCCACCCAATGATGGATCATGCCGCCGCGGCAAACGATTGGCTTGCCACTGTCCATTGTGGCGAGTTGATGGATCTGAACCTCGCCGCCTTTTAGGGCCGCGTAGGCGTCGGCTCGCTGAGCATCCGGAAACGAATCAATCCACAAGAACGGAGAATCGCGCTTCAGCTGCATGTCGTTGCGTTCCTCCGTCAAGCGCACGTAGCGATCAAATGCGGAGTTGGTTTCAGGGTGCAATCTGGCGGGGGCGGGATTGGCGGCTGCAGTGGATTGCGCCGAAGCAACGGAGGCCACGAGGAAAACTACAAGAAGGAGTCTGGCGGCGCCGGTCTTGTCCGCAAATTGCGCCAGGTGTCGCCTGCATCGTTCACCGAAAGTCAAAGCTCGCTCCAACTCTATGATGGCGCAACTCCCTACAAATGGAAGCAATAAACCATAGAGTTGGAATGCACGCAGGTTGCCTACCGTTGCCGAAAGATGGACTCGGTAATTTAGAAGAACAAATAATGAAGCTTTGAAAAACGGGGCTAGCCGGGAAATATTGAAGTGGCGGGTTGGGTAGCTCGCACACGGCCCCTTGCGGAGCCGCTGTCCCCGCGCGGCCCCCAACCCGTTCTTAGAAGGCTACAGGGCGCGTGTGAAGCCCTCAATGGGCCGCTAGAGCCAGTCGGCGGGGTACCGCAGTTGTGGTACTAGTCCAAAGCATGCCGTTTGTGGCTAATGCATGGACATGTCATTTATTTTCAGCCATTTGCATGCTACCACAGTCGCTCCAGGGATGGCAAAAGGTACTAGCTGGGGCCATTTACGCCGCTGAGAAACCCTCCAAGATGACCCGTAAGCCCCACGATAAACACTGTCACTGTTTCCAGCCCAAGCCGGAAGATGGGGAGAGTTCTTTGTAACTCTCGACCTATTCTTCGTGAGCGCGCATGTAGAACCCAAGCAATCCAGATTAGGGCCATCGACGAGCAACCCAGAACCAAATGGAGGAGCAGAATGCCTTTGAGTTTTTGGCCCTCAAGCTGGAACTGCCAGGCGAGAAGACCGGTCGCGAGCACCGGCAGCACAGTAACTGCTGCCGCCAGTAAATTGTAATAAGCCACTTCCGCGAGGGCGCGCCGCTTGGTACTCTGGGCGAGGAAATCAAACGCCACTCCGGCAATGAACAGCGCGATGGGAAAGTGGATCAGCACGACATGTTGCGCGTGCTTGGCCAACAATGCGGCTCTGAGGTCAAACGGATGCAAGTTTCATCCTCCGCCTTCTGGTGATCACTGGACGACCACTTTTCCCGTCATCTTCGGATGGATCGAGCAGAAGTAGGGATACTCGCCGGCTTTAGTAAACGTGAAAGAGAACTTCTCGTCCGTATCCAGAACCTTGGATTTGAATACTTTTTCGGTGCTTACCACGGTATGCGGAATATCGTCGCGATTGGTCCAAGTGACGGTGGTTCCCGCTGAGACCGTGATAGCCGCAGGACCGAAAGAGAAATTGTCAATTTTCACTTCGACCCTCGAGCCGGGTTCTTGCTGCGCACTCACGGCGAAGACCTCATGCTTTAGCGCGGTTCTTCCTAAACTAGCCATCACCGTCAACATCACACCTGCAATAAACACACTCTTCCTCATGGTTTTTCTTCCTCTCCTTCAATCTATGGTTTCGAGTTCCTTGTTTGCCGCTAGAGGTTCTTCTCTCTCACCCCAGCGTCGAATCAACCACCGCCAGCGCGTGCTTGCCCCGCACGTAGTTCACATCCGTGATGCCTAGAAGGCTCCGCAACTGCTCCGCGGGCACTTTCATCGGTCCAGGCGAGGGTGCTTCGCCGGGCTTTGGCTGCGGGAAAGCGGTGGAGCAAGCGGTGTGAAACGTGACATTCCCTTCGACCTTCTGCATGGTTTGATGAATGTGCCCGTTGAGTACGGTCACCGAGCCAAATTTTTTCAGATAGGCGAGCGCTTGTGCGCTATCTTCGGTTCCCCAGCCCCATTCGGGATACACCGACCAAAGTGGGATGTGCGCGAAGACGACGATCGGCGTGCTGGCCTTGAGATGCTTCACATCTCTTTCCAGCCACTCCAGCTGCTCGTGCCCAAGAGTCCCGAGTCCCCCGGCTTTCAAATTCATTACGTTCACTAAACCAAGGAAGTGCACACCTTTCTTTTCGAAACTGTACCAGCCTCCTGGCTGAGCGCCTTTGCCAAAACGCCCCAGATATTCTTTCCCGTCGTCGTTCAGAACGTCGTGCTCGCCGGGAACGTAGAAAATATCTTTCGCCGACGCACTTTTCAGAATCTGCTCGACGCCATCGAATTCCTCGGGCTTCGAGAGGTGGCTGATGTCTCCGGTATGCAGCAAAAACTCCGGCGGAGTGGATAGCGCGTTGATTTTATCGACGGCAGCCTGCAACGTAGCGGCGACATCGGGATTTGCGGCCTTATTGAAACCCATGTGGCTATCGCTGATTTGCACGAAGCTCAATTCCCCTTTCATGTCTTCGGGGTTCATATCCGATAGCCGGCTCATGCTGTAGGATTTCAGAACGCCGCCTTGCATGACGCAGAACGCGCCTGTTCCTGCCCAGGCCATGCACTTCAAAAACCCGCGCCGGTCAACTCCGTCATGGTTGTGATCGTGCAAAATTTCGTCCTTCGTGTTGCGAACCATTTTTTCTTCCTCCTGAAGACACTTCTGGCATACGCACAAATTCGTATGCGTTTCCCACGACTGCGCGTTCTTGGCAGGAGCGGCGCGGGTTCGAAAACGTCCAGGGTGTCCCGCGCCGCCATGGGACGTGTTTCATCTGTGCAGACCTTGTCATGCGGTGTCTTATTCCAATTTTGTGCGCTCACTCCGCCAAATTTAATTCGTCACAAGAATTAGATAATTGGGAATAAAATCAGCTGTGGGGTGGTTTTCATTCATGAGTACCACGGGCCAGGGGAAGGGTTGGGACGTGTTGGATTCGCAAGACCGGGCTCGCTTTGAGCAGCTCGTGTTGCCCCATCTTGATGCTGCATTCAATCTTTCGCGCTGGCTGCTGAGAAGCCGGGCCGACGCGGAAGACGTCGCGCAGGAAGCGCTGCTGCGCGCGTTTCGCTTCTTTCGGGGCTTCAACGGCGGCGACGCGCGAGCTTGGCTTTTGCAGATCGTCCGCAATACTTGCTATACGTGGCTGGAGAAGAACCGCCAAGTGGAACTCATGACCGAATTTGACGAAGATCTGCACCAACAGTCTTCCGCGACACCAGAAGCACTGGCCATCGCGGGCGACAATCGCGAACGGCTGGCGCGAGCTCTCGAAACCCTTCCTTTACGCTTTCGCGAAGTGATTGTGCTGCGCGAATTCGAGGGTTGTACGTATAAGGAGATTGCAGCGATTACCAGCGTTCCCATCGGGACAGTCATGTCCGCGCTGGCCCGCGCACGTCAGCGATTGCAGCGCGCCCTGACGCAACCTGCCCAGCAGGAGGCGCCCCATGAGCTGTGATTTCCCAGGTACGCTCCTTCACGCCTACTTCGACGGCGAGCTTGACCCCGTCCGCGCTGCCGAGTTCGAACGGCACCTCGAGGATTGCCGCGAGTGCACGGCAACCCTTGGAGCCATAGAGTCGCTGCGTTCCTCGCTTCAGCGTGCGCAACTTTACGAGACAGCTCCAGCGACGTTACGCAGGAAGATTCGCTCGGAACTCAAAGGCCCCGCAGCCGGCGTGAGCGGTTCAGCGGTTGCCGCGTGGCGCTGGCTTGCCGTAGCTGCGGCAATCCTGATCGTGACCGGAATCGCTTGGTTTTCCTTGCCGCGCTTCCGCACCGCTGGCCCCGAATCCGTCACCGCCGCGGAAGTCATCGATGCGCATATTCGCTCGCTGCAACCCGGGCATCTCACTGACGTGACTTCCACGGACCAGCACACTGTCAAACCGTGGTTTGACGGCAAACTGGACTTTGTCCCGCCAGTGCGCGATTTCGTGGACGAAGGTTTTCCTTTGCTGGGCGGTCGTCTTGATGTGCTGGGTGAGCGTAACGTCGCAGCTCTAGTCTATGGACGCCGCAAACATTTCGTAAACGTCTTTGTGTGGCCGACCAAAGATCCGGACACGCCGATTCATCCGCCCGGCTCTCGCCAAGGCTATCAGTGGGTTCACTGGCGACATCAGGGGATGGAGTTTTGTGCGGTCTCCGACACGTCTGCGCAAGACCTGCACGATCTGGCAGAACTCTTCGTGCAATAGCGCAGACATTCTGCTGCGATTCACACTGTCGGCCTTCGAGTTGCACTGGGGAATCTACGGTTAGTGCTTTTTCTTCGAAACAGACTTGGGCATTTCCTTCGCATAGATCAATCGCAACTCAACGGACTTCGTCTGCCCCTTTCGCAGCGGGATATTCCTCTCCCAGTCAGAAAAGATGCCCTCTGCGGAGGCTCGAATGTCGTAGCTGCTGGCCCGGAGATGTGAAATGGTGAACCGCCCATGCGCGTCGGCGCGCGCGGCATGTGGCCCGCTTCCATCGGAGTATTGATACGAGATGTTGGCATGCGAGGCGGGTTTGTCATCCGGTCCGATGACCACGCCGGTCAGCGTGGAGCTTCCTTTGGATTGCGGTGAAGCCAGTACGCCACGACTCGCCAAGAGCGCCACCAAGCATACCGTTAACAAAATAATCGCGCGTTTCATATTCTCCGTCTCCTGGCACGAGTGGCGCACATTTGTTGATGTTTCTGAGACACCGGTGTGGGCACTCCACATCGTGTTCCGTACCGCCAGTGTAGCCCCTGCCGCTCCCGGGTTTGTTTGAGTTTCCAGGTATGTGACGCACGGCGTACCTGCCTTTACGGACAGGTCAGGACCGCACTTGTTGGTAAATTCTTGCGTGGGCTTCCAGCATCTGGCGAAAGTCGCAAAATTCCAGAGCGCGCTGCCGGCCCAGCTGACCCAGGCGGAGAGCGAGAGCGGGATCATCCAGGATTCGAGCCAGTTCTCCCGCAAGTTCCGTTGCATCTCCGGTACGAAACGTAAAGCCCCCATCGCCGAGAACCTCGACGAATGCGCCAAGGTCGGAAGTGATCACCGGAAGGGCTCGCAGCATATTTTCTGCAACGACCAGCCCGAAAACTTCTCCGCCCAAGGATGGCACTACAACGACGGCAGCTTGCGCGAGAGCCGCGCCGAGTTGTGCCCCCGCGAGGCGGCCTGCGAATCGAATGCGGCCCGCCAGAGGAACTACCTGCGCCATTCGCTCGAGAGCCGCCCGCTCGGGACCATCACCTATAACCAGCAGTTCAAACTTCCGATTTTCCTGAGCGAGGATGTGCGCAGCTTCGAACAGAACCCCAACGCCCTTGGTCGTTACCAGGCGTCCTTGGAATGCGACCACGGGCGGCTGTAATGCTTTTGTATTCGTTGCGGGAATGAATGCAATACTTTCCAGGCCGTGGGGGATTGCAACGCTTCGCGGAAGCTGCAGCAGACCACCGAGCCAGGCTGTCGGCGTGATGTTGCTCGAAACCTGCCGGCAGAGGAAGCGGCGCACGAAAGTCAGCAGCCAAAGTTTGCACGAGGCGAGCCATCCTTGGGCGCTGTTGCAGCGAAGACATTCCCGGTGGTGCCGGGCCATGAAGTGCCCCGGGCACGGAGTTCCGGCGGGCTCGATGAAAAGTTGCCCGTTCGGGCAAATCGTCTGAAAACCGTGATGCTCGACGACCACGGGCTTGCGCGCCAGCAGGCCGAGAAAAACAGGCACCAATGCTGGGCCGGCGATGTGAACAACGTCGGAAACACGAATCGAATCCCACAGATGGATGAGGCTTGGCTCGCGAACTACACGAAAGGGTAACGGCTTGTCATCGAATGTATCCGCGGGAGTTTGCGTGACGAGCGTGATCTCGAATTCCGGATCGCCGCTCGATGTGCGTAGCTGTGTGAGGCCGCGGGCCAGGGACTGCACGAGGGATTCTACCCCACCGACACTCGGTGCGAAGAAGTGGGAATAGAGCAGCAGTTTCATTCGCGAAATTTTTGAGGAACGGCGGGAGAAGTATCCGTGGCGGAAGAATCCTGAATCGCCGCGGCAGAACGCCGGACCTTACGATTGGCGGCGATTTCAATCGCCTCCAGCGTGGCGGCGATGTTTCTCTCCGGCGACCAGGAATGCATGTGCGCGATAGCGCTGCGGCCCAGCGAGGCAAGCCGCGCGCGATCGACCACTGCCTCTTTCAGGAGCACGGTGAGCGCGGCCACATCGCCGCAGGGAAAAACAAATTCCCGCCGTACGGGCGCAACAAGATCGCGGGCTGCGCCCACACGGTCGCTTGCAGCCACGGGACATCCGCAGCACATCGCTTCGTTCACGACCACCGCGAAAGGTTCGTACTCCGAAGGAAGCACCATGAGGTCGGCCGATGCATAGACGGCCGGCAGTTGCGACTGATTCACGAATCCAAGAATTCGGACTCGCTTCCCCATTCCCAGAGCCTCTGCCTGCGACTCCAGCTCCCCGCGCAGCGGGCCTTCGCCCGCGATGACCAGCAGCGCATCTGCAAGCTGAGCTTCAGCGAAAGCGCGAAGGAGGTCGCCAGGCCGCTTCCACGGCTGAAGCTTGGCACAAAATAGAATGACGGCGTCAGCCGCGGAAGCTCCCCAAGAACCGCGGACCGCGGTACGGTCTACTGTCGCGGATTGTTTCATCCACCAGTCGTTATCCACGCTGTAGGGCGTGAGAGTGACACGATCGGCGGGCAATCCGAGAGAAACCATGAGGTCACGCGCGCCGGACGAAGGAACGATTACTTGATCAGCCAGTCGAAAAAGATGCGGCCAGAGAATTTTCTTGACTGTTCTCTTCCACATTCGGCCGTCGCGGGGGCAGAGCGTGTTCGTGTCTGTGCCGAAAAGAAAAGCCGTCTTGGAAGATCTGGCGGCGCGGTAGGCGATCCAGAACGTGGCCTGTAAGTAGCCGACGAAACAAAGCACCGCATCGTAGTTGCCGTCACGGATGAGCTTTGAGAGTCTCGGATTGCGCAGTCCGAGGAAGGTTTCGGCGCCAGAACCATGGTTGGGAATGTGCGACCAGGAGTAGCCCTCCAGCAAGGGAACATCCCATTGAACCGTGGCTCCAAACTCTGGGTCGTGGGCGGCTTCGGCACCCCGAAGACTACAGTACGCAACGTGCAGATCAAAGCGGGGATGCGCGGCCATCCGGCGAAAGACCGGCGCCATATATTGGACAGGGTGGGTGGCCACGGCCAGTACGCGGTAGCGGCGGTCAGGCATGGCAGGACCTTGCGATTGGGAAGTAAAGCGCGGCTAATGTAGAGAGGCGAATCGAACGCAAGGAGGCGCTCCAGGAGCGAGTATACCCGGTTTTGGGGACATGGCAGGCATGCTAAAGCGCCACCGTTCGGGAGAAATTTGTGCTCGGAATAGCAGCTCCTCAGCGACAGTCGGAACTCTTGTCGTAAGAACGCCATTTATGGTTGTGAGGCGTTTCCCGTCAATGTTGTTGCATCTGGCAAGCCACCGAGGCGGATTCATTTGCGCACAATATCATGGGCGAGTGCATTGGTTTTGCGGCCTCAATCCTCGTGATAACCTTCCACGGGCGGCAGACTTAGTTCGATCGTTCTGCCGAACTGGCCAACATTGTCTCACCAGAGTGTTCCACGAATGCATAACCGCTGCGTGGCGGTCCTCGGTCATGCGGATTCGCCGACGGACGCCGTCGAAGACTATTGCCATTACCTGGCTTCTGCGCTAGCCGCGCGGGGAACGTCGCTCACGGTAGCTAGGGTGCGCTGGATGGAAGCCGGCTGGAACGCCGCACTCGCGGAATTCACTGAGAAATTCCCGGGAAAGGGGACCTCCTGGTTCCTGCTCCAATACACCGCCCTCGCTTGGTCGCGGCGCGGCTTTTCGTGGCGCTTCCTAAAGGTGCTTCGTCATTTGAAGAAAAGTGGAGCGCGTTGCGCGGTTGTCTTTCATGACGTAGAAAGTTACTCCGGCTCCCGTCTCGTCGACCGCATTCGGCGAGCTGTGCAGCTCCATACCATGCGTATTGCCTCGCGCTTGGCCGATTTATCCGTCTTCACGATCCCCCCGGAGAAAATCTCATGGTTGGCCGCGCCCTCTCCCAAAGCGGCTTTCATTCCAGTAGGCGCAAATTTGCCGTCGCCGGAACAAGCGTGGCAGCAAGCGGACCTCAAAAAGGAGGCCGCGCCGGCCGTCGCGGTTTTTTCCGTCACGGGGGGAAAAGCCGGCACAGAAGAAATAAAATTGATCGCCGAGGCAGCTGTCTTTGCAACAGAACATATTGGTCCCATACGTGTCGTCGTTCTTGGACGAAATTCTGCAATCGCAAAGACCCATCTGCAGGAAAGACTGGGAGCGGCTCCGGTGCAAGTGAGCGTGCACGGGCTTCTGCCCGCGGATCAGGTCGTACGCGTGCTGGTCGCCTGTGACGTAATGCTTTCCGTGAGGGGACCAATCTCGACCCGGCGAGGCAGTGCGATCGCCGGCATCGCCTGCGGTTTGCCCCTGATTGCGATCCAAGGCTGGGAGACCGCGCCGCCGCTGACCGAAGCTGGCGTTGTGTTTGTACCACCGGAGGAATCTGATAACTTCGGTCCAGCGCTTGTTCGCGTCTTGGCGGATCTCCCCTTCCGCGCCAAGCTCGCCAATCGCAGCCGGGAGGCTTACGCCCGGTATTTTTCCTGGGATGTCATCGCCTCGCAGTTCGCCGAAGCCATGCGAATGTGCGAGGCTAAGCATAAGCCGCAGCCGAAACGATGGCGGTGAGGTAGCCCGTCCAGAAGTCTGATCTCCACGACCCCTTGTTTTCGAGGGCCTGGCGGCTGTGCTAAACTGGCCCAGTTCCGCAGGGGTTTGCGGTTTACCCTAAGTCTCCGCACAGATGCGCCCCGCCTTGCGGGGTAAAATTGCCTGACCGCCACGCAGGTGGCGCACGGTCGCACGAAATTTCACCCAACGTGAATCCCGCCAGGCCGGGAACACGCTAAAAAAGAGGATGTGTCATGTCCGGGCATTCAAAATGGGCCACCATTAAACATAAGAAGGCGGCCACCGATGCTAAGCGCGGCCGCGTCTTTACTCGAGTGATCCGCGAAATTACCATCGCTGCCAGAATCGGCGGCGGCGATCCGAATTCCAATCCCCGTCTGCGCACTGCGATACTTGCGGGCAAGAACGAGAACATGCCGAACGAAAACATCGAGCGCGCCATCCTGCGCGGCACGGGGCAGCTCGAAGGCGAACAGTTCGAGGAAGTGACCTTCGAGGGCTATGGACCGGGCGGCGTGGGGATGCTGATCGAAGCCGTGACCACCAACCGCAACCGCATTGTCGGCGAATTTCGCCACCTTATGAGCAAGAACGGTGGAAACCTGGCGGAAGCCGGCGCAGTCGGCTGGATGTTCCATCGCAAGGGCGAAATCGTGGTGCCCAAGGAAGCGGCCAGCGAAGACAAGATGCTGGACATCGTGCTGGAAGCGGGCGCGGAAGATTTGAAGGATGATGGCTCGGGCTGGTACGTCGTGACACCCCCGGAAGCGCTGGAAAGGGTAAAGGAAGCGCTGGCGAAGGCAGGCGTCTCACCAACCTCAGCGGAGATCAGCATGGTGCCGCAAAACTACATTAAGCTCACCGGGCCGCAAGCCACGCAGATGGTGCGGTTGATTGAGGCGCTCGAGGAGCACGACGACGTCCAGCACGTCTACGCGAACTTCGATATCGATGAGTCAGAGATTCAAGCGGCGGTTGGCGCAAACTAGGCGTAATTGTACGAAGGGGATGTGAGTCTCTGTCGAATTTTCACACGGCCATTTGTGGTTCTTGGATGGCCGATTTACGTTTGGCAAGAGAATCGGACACAAAGCCCTGGCAGTGACGGGGAGAACGCCGTAGACTTAGGTCAATGAAAGCGGCAATCGCAGCCAGCCTTGCCCCCTCCAATCACGGCTGTTTCCGCGTGCTGGGCGTGGACCCGGCTGCCGCGGGGCCAACTGGCTACGGAATTATCGAGAGCGACGGCCGCCGCTGCCGTATGCTGCATTATGGTGCATTGAGGGTGACGGCAAAGCGGCAGCGGGAGTGCGCTGGTGCTGTCTTGCAGGATGTCCACGCTCTCCTGTGCAACCTGCTGGACCAGTTCTCGCCGGACGCGCTCGCCGTGGAATCGGTCTTCACCGCTCTGAACATGAGAACGGCCTTGCGTCTTGCCGAGGTGCGCGGCGTCGTGCTATTGGCTGCCGCCGAGCGCGGAGTAGCTGTGTACAGCTATTCGCCTCGAGAGGTCAAAGCCTCCGTGGCCGGTTATGGCCATGCCGACAAAAGGCAAATGCAATTGATGGTGCGGGCCCTGCTTGAATTGACGGAAACACCCGAACCTTCCGATGCCGCGGATGCTCTCGCCGTGGCGCTCTGCCATTTGCAGGCAGAACAGGCGCAGCAACGTTTTGCTCTTCCTAAGAATGCCGTGGAGGCAAAGTTGCGGCCCAAGCCTGGTGTTGCGAGGACGACGGTTCGACGGAACGGCGCAACTTACCGCGCGCTTCCACGCATCTTACCGACACGATGAACACTTGCCTCATCCGATTTATTCTGCTTGTTGGGCTGGCGAGTGCCCTCCTGAGTTCGCCCGCGGGGACGGCCGCGTCTGCATCATCGCCGGCCCCGGCGTCTGCCCACGCAAAGCTCAGCTATCGCCGCATTTTTAAATCCAGTTCGCCGGAGTTCATCGAAATTATTGTGCGCGACGATTCCGATGCGGCGACTTTTGAAATCCGGCAGCTCGAGGAGGAGCCTGGGGCCTCGCCATTCGAAGTAAGCGCCCCGTTGCGCGAGAAAATGTTCGAATTGGCCGCGCAATTAAAATATTTCCAAGGACAGGATCTGGATGTCCATCGCAGAATAGCCAATCTGGGCGAGAAAACTTTTCGCTGGGAAAAAGGCACGGAAAGCCACGAAACAAGATTCAACTACACTCTGAATTCCGCGGCCTCTCAATTAATGCAGATCTTCGAAGGCCTGGCGCGCCAACAAGAATTGGTCACCCTGCTCGAACGGCGCATGAAGTATGACCGCCTGGGCATCAACGATGCTCTTTTGCAGTTCGAAACGGACCTCAACCACAAACTGCTGCCCGAACCGCAGCGCGCCTTGCCCACGCTCGATCAAATCGCGAGCGATTCCCGATTTGTCCAGATTGGCAGGCAACGAGCCCGCGCTCTCGCCGAGCGCATTCGCCACCCTAGCTGAACGTCCCGCTCTAACTGCCAACGCTCCATTGCCGCGGCGCGCGAATGGAATTGAGCTCCGGCGATTTCACAAGTAACTTTAGGGGCAGCAAAGCCGTCTTCCCATAATGCTCGCCTTCGAGGATTCGCGCCTGGCAGCGCGAATGCCCCTGCTCCACTTCGAGAATTCTCAGCGGTGTTCCGTCAGCCACCATGAACAATCTCTGCGACATGATCAACAAAGACAATCCTACATCGTCATTCGCCGCTTCCAGTTTTCGCCGCTCCGCCGCAGTTGCTTCATCAATCGCCACCAATGCGAACGAAAGTCCATCTTCGCAGGAAAGTTTCGCCACGCGCCCTACCCAGGAAGAGGCGAGCGCATCTTGCGGCACCGGCGCCGTGGGTGCATTTTCTTGCTTGGATGCTGCGGCATGTGCGGACGGCGCGGCGGTTCCCTTTACCGCCGCTAGAAACCTGTAACCGCGCTTCGGCAACGTCTCGACAAAGCGCGGCTTCTTTTTGTCGTCCCCGAGCGCCTGACGCAATTTCTTGATTGCCGTGTTCAAACTGTGGTCAAAATCGACAAACGTGTCCGCCGGCCAAAGTCTTTTTTGCATCTCTTCGCGCGTGACCACTTCCCCCGGCGTCTCAAGCAGCATCGCAAGCACTTGAAATGGCTGGATTTGCAGTTTGATCTTCCGCCCGCCTTTGTATAGTTCCTGCGCGCGCAGATCGACTTCGAACGCCTCAAAACGCACAAGATTCGCGGAGCGGGCAGGCTTCGACATTGGCATTATTTCCTGTAGCCGTCAGACTATACCACTCCACCTAAAAATCGCGACCCTGCCTGGCCCAAATTTATCTCCTCTATTTTCGGGCAGTTACTTGTTCACCTGCGGTCTGCTTGCAGTTCATCGGCCGTGCATTGTGCTCCCCGCCGGAATGCGCCAAAGTGCGTAGCATGTTGAAGCGCTGCGCAGGCCAACTTACAAGTTGAAGGAAGGTTCAACTTGGCTGCCGCCAGTGATTAACAGCGAAGAGGGTCCCATGAAAACGCGAGCTTTGGTTATGGCAGCTCTGACGGCACTTACCGTGCTGGGCTCGACCCGAGTGGTGCAGGCGCACGGACACTTGATGGCAAACATCCCCTTTCTGCTCCTGGCCGGCAACACGACTCTTCCCGCGGGTGAGTACTCCGTCCAGGTTTCGGGCCCGGCAAGGGTGCTGATCCTGATTGGCCGCAGAGATCCGGCCGCGGCGGCAATGATCAACTCCAACCCAGTCGTCACAAATGAACTTCAAAACCAGTCAAGACTGGACCTCAACCGCAACGGCGACCGCTATTTTCTCTCGCAAGTCCGGACCGCAGGATATCCACGCGGACGCCCACTCTTGAAACCAGGAGGAGAAAAGGTATTGGCCCAATTTGCGAGGACTGAATCCCAGGGCAAAATCCCCCTGGTCGCAAGCCTCCCCCGAAACAACCCCTGATTCACACCCCGCCTTAAACGCTGCAACCCCCCGGGAATCCGGAACCCCACTCCGGATTCCCGCCCCTTTTCAGCGATTTTTCTTGGTCCATGTACTAGGGAGCCGGTAGGTGCCCGTTCAAACAAACTCATAGCACTCGCGTTTTCCGCTCTGCGCTTTCGGTTTTTCTCCTGTTTGCAAGGCATTTCTGTACTGCTGAACGTGCCCCAACACTAGAGCAGCGAACTTTCCGGTGGTAAGCTGTGCACTCTCGCTGTTCCGTTTGAATGAAGGAGGACACATGGCAGGCTTTTGTGGAAGTTGCGGTGCACCCATCTCAGGTCCGTTCTGTGGCCAATGCGGCCAGCCTGCGGACGCTCCCAGAACCCCTGCTCCGCCTAGGGCTGCCGCACAGCCTCCAGCTCAACCCCCTGCGCAGTCTGCCGCCGTGGCCAAGAAAGGCTCCGGTCTGGGTAAAGTCCTGCTGATCGTGGGCAGTGTTCTTGTGGTTTTATTTGTCGCCGGCATTGGTGCGGCTTTTTACGGCGTGCATTTGGTCAAGAAGAAGATCTCCAGTTACGCTGCCGCCGCGACTGGCGACTCTTCGTCGACAATCGTCCAAGTGGCGCAGGGCAATTCCTGCGCCTTGCTTTCCAGGGAAGATTTGCAGCAGATTCTCGGTGTCACAGTAGAGAAGAGTTCCGAAATCGTCGAGGACTCCGAGCCCGGCTGCGCCTACTACACCAATCCCGCCGCTTTCGCTCAACTCCAGCGTGTGGCTGTCGAACAGGCGCGGAAAGACTCCCAGCGAGCCGCCGCCGAGCATAAGGACACCAAGACCGACAATCCTCTTGAGCTTCTGAAGGACACCAAAGATTTGGAAGGCGTCGTGAAGACCTTTGGCCTGTCACAGCCTGACAAAGACGGCCGCGTGTTCGCCTTTACTTTGAAACGCAATTATAGCCCCACGGATTGGGCCGCCATGCGCACCACCATGTCGGTCGTTCCGGGCTTCGAGCAATTGCCTGGTATAGGCGATGCCGCCATGATCGGCTCGTTTGGCCACGCTCTCTTTGTGCTGAAGGGAGACACCATGGTTTCCCTCCAGTTGATCTACGTCCCCGAAGCGCAAACTCGAGGCGCGGAAATTGGCCGCAAGATCGCCTCTCATCTCTAGAACCGTTCTCCCTGGCCATACGCTACCCCCAGGTTGGTCAGTCTAGGCCGGTCCGCGTTTGTTCCGATGCTCGGAAGGCGTTATTTTATCCGTCGGCCGCACGTATACTAGGGGAACACCTTCCATGGCCCGGGCGACTACAATGAACTTCAAGGAGGCCGTGGCTATTGCCACGAGCAGCCTCTGGGCGCACAAGTTGCGTAGCATCCTCACCCTTATCGGCGTGGTCATCGGCGTGGCTGCGGTGATCGCTGTCGTCAGTCTTATTAACGGCGCGAACCAATACGTCGCCACCAGAGTCTTCCGCCTCGGCGCGGATGTTTTTGGCGTCGCCAAGCAGCCCCAGATCATCACCAACATCGATGATTACCTCGAATACCAAAAGCGCAAACGCATTACCTATGATGACTACCTGGCTATCCACGAACTTTGCAAATCCTGCAAGGAAATCGGCGCGTCCTTTGCCGGGCGGCTTGAAGTAAAAAGTGGAGTCAATTCGTTGAAAGACACAAACCTCCGCGCGTGGACCCCGCAGATGGCGGAACTCTATGACGTGGACCTCGTCGCGGGCCGCCACATTACAGAAACGGACCTGCAAGAAGCCGCGCCGGTTTGTGTCATCGGCAACGACCTCGTTGAAAACTTGCTCCCTGGCGTCGACCCCATCGGGAAAGAAGTTCGCTGGCGCAATACGCCCTGCGAAGTCATCGGCGTCGGCAAGACAGAAGGCTCCGCTCTCGGTACTTCTCTGGACAACTGGATCATTCTTCCGCTAAGCACTTATAAAAAAGAATATGGCACGCAGCGCGATTCGCTTCGCATCACCGCCCGTGCCGTCTCCGCCGCAAGGATTCAGGAGACGGTCGACGAGGTGCGCCAAATCATGCGCGGCCGCCGTCACCTTGCCTACGGGAAAAACGACGACTTTTCGATTGAAACTAGCGACTCGTTCCTCGCTCTCTGGAAGGACATCAGCAGCAGTTTCTTTCTCGTGACTATCGCCATTGCTTCCATCTCGCTGCTCGTCGGTGGAATCGTGATCATGAATATCATGCTCGTCTCGGTAACCGAGCGCACCCGCGAAATCGGCCTCCGTAAGGCTCTCGGCGCTCGCAGCGGCGACATCTTGCGTCAATTTCTGATTGAATCCTCCACTATATCGCTGTTTGGCGGCGCTCTCGGCGTTTTGTTTGGAGTCCTCGCCGCGCAGCTTGTCTCCGTGGTCTCGCCGCTGCCGAGCGCCGTGCAGTTGTGGTCGGTAATCGGCGGGCTGCTCGTGGCGTTGAGCGTCGGCCTCTTTTTCGGAACGTATCCGGCGTCCAAAGCCGCTCGCCTGGATCCGGTTGTGGCTCTAAGATCCGAGTAGTAGAAAAATTCTTGTTCCAGCAAGCTGGAGAGTAATTGGTATAGAAACGATGGCCACGCTCGGAAAAACTCTTCCCCAAGCTCACACGCATTCGGCCGCGCTTCCGTTGCGACTGCTTGGCGGAAAGCAAACCGCCCTGAAGTTCCGCGACGAAATCTTGCTCGCTCTCGACACTCTGCGCAAGAATTCATTGCGTTCTGCGCTCACGATCCTCGGCATCGTCATCGGCATCACCACTGTCATCACCGTGACCGCCGTCATTAATGGCCTCAACGACAACGTTCTCGGCGGCATCCGCGAGCTCGGCTCCGACACCATCATCGCCTACCGCTTCCCCTGGGCTTCGCTCTCGCGCCCGCCCAGCGAATGGTTCACCCGCAAAGAACTACAGCCCGAATGGGCCGATGACATCGCCAAGCTTCCTCACATCAGGGCGGCCTCCGCCTCCATGCGCATTTTTCAGCCCATGTTCGGCTCCGGAACGGAAGACATCCGTCGCGGCGCATACCGCGCGAAAAGTGTGATTTTGCAAGGCAACGAACCGTCCATCGGCGAAATCTTCGATCTGAAAATTGAATCTGGCCGCTTCTTCAACGAAACCGATCTCGATCATCGCGCTCCCGTCGTCCTTCTTGGCTACGACACCGTGCGTACACTTTTCCCCGAATCCCCATCGGACAGCCTCGGCCAGGAGGTCACCATTGACGGCCAGCTCTTCACCGTCATCGGCACGCTTCAAAAACAGCGCCAGGGCATTTCCGGCGGCTCCAACCCCGAAGACAATTCCGCTTATATGCCCGTCACTACGCTCCGCAAGCTTTATCCCAATCAAAAGGACTACGTCATTTTCGCGAAAGCCTCTGATCCCAACAATGTAGGCGAGTCTGTCGACGAAATGCGCGATCTCCTCCGGCGCAAACGCCGCCTCACCAACGACAAGCCCGACGACTTCGCAATTTTCACTCCGGACTATTTTCTCGAACTCTGGAAGAAAATCAGCAGCCTCATTTTTATTTTGATGTTCGCCGTCGCTTCTGTCGGCCTCATCGTGGGCGGCATCGGCGTGATGAACATCATGCTCGTTTCCGTAACCGAGCGCACCCGCGAGATTGGCGTCCGAAAAGCCATCGGAGCAAAGTGCAGCAACATACTGGTCCAATTCCTGATCGAAGCCGTAACGCTAAGCGCCATCGGCGGCGTCATCGGCGTCACTTTTGGTTCTGGAATTTCACTCCTGCTCCACTACGGCGCGCACTTTCCTGCCGCCCTCTCCTTCTTCTGGGTCATCACGGCCCTCGTCCTCTGCGCCCTGATCGGCATCGTCTTCGGCGTCTATCCCGCCTGGAAAGCCGCCCGCTTGGACCCTGTTGAAGCCCTCCGCTACGAATGAGTAGCACAGGCTTTAGCCGGTGCTCTGCGCCGCGAACAAAGCGCCCGCACAAAAAAGCTGGTCACTCACGATCCCGCAATCCACACTTCAGTATCCGCCTCTCCACTGAAACAACTTGATCTGAAATCGTGACGTTGCTTTCCGTGATTCTTCAGAGTTTGGAGACGACATCCAGGGCCAGAGTCTTCTCCATGGCCATCGCGTTTTCAGGGGCGGTGCCTCCGTACAGAGCGAGCTTGAACGAGACATTCCCCTTCTTGACGATCAGGTTGGTGATATTGCTGCCGAAGCTTGTGTAATACGCATCATCTCCGATGCCGCTGACTGGCGTAATGACCGTGTTCTTTGGCTACATCTTCTCCATTGTGTTCTTCGCCGCCTCGTATCCATCCGCGCCCTCGAGGTTGAGTGTGACGAATTTGAGAGTCTTCGTGGGGCCGCCCGACGGACCCCAGGTGCACGTTTTCAGGTACGTTGGCGTCGTGTGCGATCCGGCACCTATCTAAACCCCGAGCACGGCGCTCAGTTGGGCTTGGGTAAGAAGCGAACAAGCGTCGGTAACCGGCGCCGCGTTCCCAGTTGGTGCCGTCGCGGCGCCTGCTAGAAACAGGACGACTATCGTTTCGACAAAGCCGATTTTCCATCTCATGTACTAAGCCTCCCTTCGGGTTAGCCCGCTCATTTTACTCCACGCTCTTGGCGAAACGAACGCAACGCGCGCTGGTTTTCGTTCCTTCTCGCATTTGAAAAAAGCGCCTGTCGCCGGAATAACGCAGCATGAGAGCGCGCGCTACCCGCTCAAGTAATTACGACGCGACGAGCAACTTATCCGAAGTTTCCACTTACCTCGTCATGGAAGCTTGAGGGCGCCCGGCGGCCCGCGAGCAGTTCATACTTCCCAACTTCAATTGAAACTAATCCGCGTTTTTCGCATCTAACAAAGTGACAAAAGAGGAAGACGAGGTACGGTAATATGAACTCCCAAACGAGCGCATTTTCAAATGGATGGATTGCCTTCTCCGAGGATCAAGAGCGCATTATCTCTTGTGGGGCGACTTACGACGAGGTAGTAGCGAATGCGAAAAAACAGGGCGAGTCTGATCTCGTTGTCATAAAAGTGCCAGAAACTCGGATCTATCGGGTGCGTCGGAGTTGATGTAGCTAGACAAAGCCTGCCTTCGTTACATCGTGTGCTCTCTCCAGAAGATGTCTTCACTTCAGCAGCCATACTGAATGTGAATTGGCTGCCGATTCGAGTGCCTTGAGCGAAGCATTCGTCCCCGAAATCGGCGACATTGGCCGAATCGTTCAAGTCCCGCTGAACACCGTGGACCGTCAAATGGTTCTGTGTCTTGAATTACCCCGCCAGTTCATAAATCTGGCGTTGTGAAGCTGGAGCTTATCGCTTTGCTGCTGCGGCCGTTTCCGAAACCACCAAATATTCATATCTCTTTCCGTTCGCCTTGAACTTCATCTTGTCTTTGTCCAGCGTGAACTCGACACTCGTGTTCACCGGAATCATTTCTTGCTTCGCGGCCTTCTCCTGCCGGATGTGGTACTCCGTCGTCTCCGTCCGCACCACATATTCCTGGCATAGCACTTCTATTGTCCCCTTCTTGTTCTTCGTCACCTGCGACCCGCACGCCACCGAACTCTCGGAAATGATCGTCCCCGCTTGAGGTTCCTTGGCGGCCGCTGGAATTCCCGCCAACAACAATGCCGCCACCAGCCAGTACGCCCGTCTCATGCTGCCTCCTTGGGGCTTTCCCCGTGCTTCCCTGGGTTCCTGTCCACAGCACAGGCCTGCTTGACCCCTGAATTCACTTTTAGCCAACTCATCCGTTTCACGCCAGTCACTTTTCTCGCCCTGTTTCCCAAAAGTAGCACGGCGTCATCCCGTTGCGTGCCGGAGTAGCATTCTCTGCGCGGCTGGCGTTGGCGCCGCTCTTGGATTTGTACTTCCGCCTTGAATTTTTCACTTTTTCACAGAAATCCACAGTGTTATCAAGCCGGTTACTCCTGGCCAAACTCTTCTAACTCCTCGGCTTCCAGTCCCTCATTGGAATCCGCGCCACTCATTCGAACAGTAACTAAATAAGTCTATAATCTTATTGACAATAAATGGCTTCCTCTGATAACATGTTGCATGTTGTCCTCACCAAGGTTGGTCCTCCCAAGCCGATGTACTGGCAGGTCTCTAGACCCGTGGCTGTTTTCGATGCCCAGCGCATCCGCATCACCCTCAGCGCTCTCCTGCGAAAAGCGCGATAAAATAGACCTTCCCTTTTCATGCTCTTGTGCACGCTTAAAAAAAGAGTCTTTCGACAACTCTCTTGCAATCAATAATTTCCGCACTCCTTGGCAAAATACCGGGGGAGTACCCGCCATTCACGATTCATCCGCACGCTCAGCTGCCCAGTTCGTCCCTATCTCCTTTAGAATCACATCTTTTGCAGACTACTACCGTCTAACTCCCATCGAATCAAAACTTTACAAAAATCATAGGGGGGCAGGGCTCCCCTCCACCCGTTTTCCACTTTCTACCAGTTCCGTTTTGCGGCGAAGTGTTGCCCAGAGACGCCTTGCCACCTTCCCGCTTCCTGCATAGACTCCTCCGGCACGAGAACACCATCCCAAGAAGCGCACTGTGCCCTACGGGAGAAAATGAGCGATAACAAACCCAGCCCGGGTGGTGACCGCTTTCCGCTGACTCGATGGTCGGTGATCGACGGCGCGCGCAGCGGCGATGGAGTTGAGCGCGTCCGCGCGATGGATACTCTCTGCACCGCCTACTGGAAGCCCGTGTACAAGTATGTCCGGCTGCGCTGGAGCCGCCCCGCGGAAGACGCCCAGGACCTTACGCAGGGATTCTTTGTGCAGGTCATCGAGCGCGGGCTGTTGGACAAATTCGATCCCACGAAGAGCCGCCTCCGCACTTTTCTGCGTATGTGCGTGGATAGTTTCGTGATGAACGAGGACAAAGCAGCCAAACGCCTGAAACGCGGCGGCAATGAACCCCATGTGGCGCTTGACTTTGCCGCTGCCGAAGATGAATTGAACGGTGCCGCGATGGATCCTGCCGCGATTCCTTCCCCCGAATCGCTCGAACAGTTTTTTGAAAAAGAATGGGTGCGCGGACTGTTCGAGCTGGCCGTCGAGGATTTGCGAAAGAATTGTGAAGCGAAGGAACGCGAAAGAACGTTTCGTCTCTTCGAGGAATACGATTTGGCGGGCGACGAAACAATTTCGTATGACAAACTTGCGGCGGAACACGGAATTCCGGTAACCGATGTGACCAACGCGCTCGCATGGGCGCGGCGGGAATTCCGGAGCAGTGCGCTCGAACGTCTGCGGGAAATCTGCGGCAGCGAAGAAGAATTCCAGCGCGAAGCCCGCGCCGTGTTCGGCTGGGATGCAAAATGAAACCTCTCTCGGACAGAGCGATCGAACGGCTTCGCACCGGCGCGGAAGAGCCGGATCTTGCGGGCACGCGCTACCGCTTGCTCGAACGTATCGCTCGCGGCGGCATGGGTGTTGTGTACGCAGCCGAAGACGAAAAACTGGAGCGTCGCGTCGCTCTGAAAGTGCTCGACGTGCCGGGCACGGATAGCGACTTGGCGAATCGCCTCATTCGCGAAGCGCGCGTTCTCGCGCAGCTCGAGCATCCGGGGATCGTTCCAGTGCATGACGTCGGCACCCTGACGGATGGCCGCGTCTTCTACACCATGAAATTCGTCGAGGGCCAGCGGCTCGACAATTACATCGAAACCATCGAGTCCCTTCAGGATCGCTTGCGCCTTTTCTTGCGCATCTGCGATGCTGTCGCGTTTGCCCACGCCCGCGGCGTCCTTCATCGCGACCTGAAACCCGCCAACATCATGGTCGGCCCTTTCGGCGAAGTCCTCGTGATGGATTGGGGCCTCGCCAAAATCCTGCGTGGCGAATCACAGCAGGCTGTAGACTCCGTAGATCCCGAAGCAACGATTCTCGAACGGCCAAAGCAGCCTGGCGAAGAACGCGATTCCACCGACAGCACCGTAATCACCGGCCACGGCACCGTGATGGGTACGCCAGGGTACATGTCCCCGGAACAAGCGCGCGGCGACATCGAAGTGCTGGACGCACGTAGTGATATTTTCTCGCTGGGCGCTCTGCTTCGTTTTATCATCACCCAAAAGACGCTCACGGGATTCGCTCCCCGCCTCGACCGGTCGCTCGAAGCGATTTGCGCGAAGGCCTGTGCGCAACAGCGCGAATCGCGCTATTTCACGGTTCAGGAACTTAACCTCGATGTTTCCCGCTATCTGGATGGCTTGGCGGTGGGAGCACATCGAGAAAGCATGTTCGAGAAAGCAGGCCGCTTCTACCGCCGCTACCGCTTCTTCATCTTGTTGATTGCGGCGTACTTAGTGATGCGTGTTCTGCTTTTGCTGTTTTTGCGAAGGTAGCCCGTAAAGGAAATCCAGATTTCGTTGTAAGGAACTTCAGAGAACAAAAGGAGAGGCCGGCACATGAAAAAGATCCTGATCGGGTTGCTCTTGGGAGCCCTGTTGGGCGCCATTGACGGCACGACGGCATGGTTCACCCCCGCCGTGCGCGCTCAAATTGTGGGCATCGTGATAGGGTCCACCATCAAAGGCCTCATCGCCGGGGTGGCCGCGGGAATCTTTGCGCGCAAAGTGAATTCAGTGCCGCTTGGAATCCTGTTCGGCTTGGCAGTGGGGTTTGTGCTGGCATTTCTGGTCGCCTACATGCAGCACGGCTATTACTTCGAGATTATTCTTCCCGGAAGTATCGTGGGCATGATCGTAGGCTTCGCAACGCAGCGCTACGGAACAGCTCCGGTAACAACCCCGGCTACGCGCTAAATAAAAACAAAGCGATGACACACGGCTTGTTCATAAATTACAGGAGGGAAAATTATGTCTCGAATCATTCATTTTGAATTACCAGCAGCCGACCCGGACCGTGCCGCGGCATTCTACGGCAAGGTCTTTGGTTGGAAATTCGATAAGTGGGCTGGCCCCTCCGAGTATTGGATGGTGACCACCGGGAAAGAAGGAACGCCGGGCATCAACGGCGGAATGATGAGGAAGCCCGGAGGGATCACGTCCACCACAAATACGATTGGCGTGGACTCGGTGGATGGAGCGGTCGATGCCGTCTTGAAAGCCGGAGGAAAAAACATCATGCCGAAGACGCCCATTCCAACCGTGGGGTACTTCGCATATTGCGAAGACACCGAAGGCAACATGTTCGGTGTGATGCAAATGGATCCCAATGCGAAGTGAAGTTAGGTCGGAAAAAGCCGCGTTGCAAGAAACCGCAGCTGCGCGAGGGAGTGCGATGAGTTTGACGAAGCCGATGCTGGGACTGGCTGTGGGGGGCACCCTCGGACTGCTGGACGGCCTCAGCGGCTTCCTCGAGCCGTCCCTCGCGCCCGTGATGACCAGCGTCATCACGTTTTCTCTTCTGAAAGGTTTGGTCGCGGGAATCGTGATCGGCTACGTCGGCGAAAAAGTACATTCGATTGCGCTGGGAATAATTGCGGGGATGACGATTGCGGCGGCACTCAGCCTGTTGGTGGTTCTAAGCGCCGGTATGGCCTTGTTTTGGGACATCATGTTGCCTGGGATGTTGCTAGGCGTGATAGTGGGGTTTGTCACGCAGAAATTCGGCAATCAACCAGAAGCTTCGTCTGTCGCGCGATGAGCTTCGAGTGGTCGAAACAATTAAGAGTCAGTCCATAAATCCATGAGGAGGGAAACGAAAACATGAGTACAGGAACGAAAGTTTTAGCAGTAGTCGTTACAGCGGTGTTTGCATTTGCAATCGGGTCAGCAAAGGCAGGAGGTAATGGGACGGCGGCCTTTGAGCAGTTGAAGTCACTTTCAGGGCATTGGGAAACTGAGAAGTCGAACCGAGAGAAAGCGACGCTGGACCTCGAGCTGACGTCGGGCGGAACGGCGATCATCGAAAGGACCCACGTGACAGAAGAGGGCAAATCGGTGGAAATGATTACACTCTACTACCTGGACGGCGAACAACTGAAGATGACGCATTACTGCATGGCGGGAAATCAGCCGACCATGCGCGGACTCTATGCGCCGGACACGAAGACGCTGACGTTTGAGTTCGAGGGGGCAACAAATCTGAAGAACCCGAACGACGGACACATGCATCACGCTGTGTACACCTTTATTGACAGCGATCATTTCAAAACCGCGTGGACCTTCCGCAAGGACCAAAAAGATGCCTTCACGGAAGATGTGACTTACGTCCGCGCGAAGTAAACGGCGAAAAGCGCTCAACAGGAAGTACGGAGCCTGAACAAAGAAAACGGAACGCGCTTCTCGGAAGGGCGGGCTAATCGCGGGCCTGCCCTTTCTGCGCGTGCCACATTTATAATGACATGCATCAAACGAGCAGGAGCGATGCGATGGGACTTGCGAATTTTCGCGATCATAAATATCTCAGTCTTGAAACGTTCAAGAAGAGCGGCGAGGGCGTGAGAACTCCGGTGTGGTTCGCAGCTGATCCAGCCGGGGACCTCTCCGGGAGTGACGCGCAGCTCTACATCTACACGATCGGAAACACCGGAAAAGTAAAGCGTATTCGCAATAATGGCCACGTGAAAATTGCACCATGCACGATGAAGGGCGAACTGCTCGGGGAGTGGGTCAATGCCAGCGCGGAGATCGTGACGGGAGAAGTGGCTGCGTTAGGCATGGGGCTGCTCAACAAGAAATATTTTCCGTGGAAACAACTTCTGGGTCTCTTCGCGCTTCTCAGCCGCCGCGAAAGGGTTGTCATGAAGATCCGGGAGGCGTAAGAGACGCGCGTAGCCATCGCGCCCCGGCGGAGTTAGTCGAAGGGAATGCCGGTTTGCGTAGAGATAGTGCGGAGGTCTTCGACGATTGGCATGAGCAAGGGCACGCCGTTTTTGCGGCGTTCGACCTCTGCGATGCGTTCCGGATCGCCCGGAATGAGCGGACCGTTCGTGCCTGGCGCGGGCTTTGTCGCGCGAAACACGCGCACGTAATCATCGATCTGCCGCTTGAACTCATCAGCATCGATGAACCCGTCGATGCGCATCGCGCCGAAAAAGTGGCCGATGCCTTTGCCCACGCTGGTCGTCGGAATTTCCTGCCGCAAAGCAAACGGCGGAGCGAATGGCCCCCAATTCGCGCCGCCGAGAACGCCGCAGAGCACATCCACCATAACGGCGAGCGCGTAGCCCTTGTGCCCGCCGCGTTCGCGGTCGGAACCGAGCGGAAGCAGGCAGCCGCCATTCACGGGATCGTCGGGATTTGTGGTGTTGCGGCCCTGATTATCGATGGCCCAGCCGATGGGGATGGGCTCTCCTCTGCGGCGAGCCATTTCAATTTTTCCATACGCAGCGGTACAGGTGGCCATATCTATCACGATAGGCGGCTCGTTTTTTCCGGGGAACGCGATGGCGATAGGATTGGTGCCGAGCATGCGCTGCGCGCCCCAGAGAGGCGCGACAAGGCTGCTGGAGTTGGTCATGGCCCAACCGATCATGTCACGTTCGAGGGCCTGAAGGACGTAATAGCCGGCGATGCCGAAATGATTGGTGTTGCAGACGGCGACCCAGCCGGAACCAGCTTTATCCGCCATATCCATAGCGATGCGATTCGAATGGGGACCGACGACGAGGCCGAGGCCGTTATCACCATCGATGGTCGAGGTACTTAACGTGGAACGGACTGTTGCGATCTTGGGCTTGGGATTGATCAGCCCCTCGTTGAGCAAACCAAAGTAGCTATAGAGACGGGCAACCCCGTGAGAATCGATGCCGCGCAAGTCGGCCGAAGCAAGAACATCAGCGGCCTGCGTGGCATCGTCTTTGGGAACTCCGAAGTGGAGAAAGATGCGAGTGCTGAATTCGCGCAGAGCATCGATGTGATAAGTCTTGGCCTCGACGGCGGGCATGTGGGACCTTTCCTTGCGCGAATGTCTTTGCGCAAACCGAGACTTTCGCAGAATTGGCAACGTCAATTTTAGCTTGGGGCAAAACCATAGGCCAGGCGATTCGTGGCGTCAAGCTCAGTACCCTGCGCCAAGAACTGCGTGGGCATCGCAGGGGGAGGCGATGAGCGCGCAGAAGAGGAACTTGCCGCGCGTGAAACGGCAGCGTAGGATTCGGGGGCCATACCAGTAAAACCAAATAATCCCGGGGACCTCATGGCGACAAGTTCAAGCTGCGGCGTTTACAGTCTCGTAATGCGCATCTCATATGATCGCGCGATGACATATCGTATTGCCAGAGTTTGTAAATTTTCTTACCTGGTTTTCTTCTTTCTTTTCCTTTCTATCGAAGCACCGGCTCTCGTTGCCCAAAACGCGCCACAGACGGTGCAACTGCCGAACGGTAAATTGCTGGGAGAAGTTCCAGGCGCGCCGAGCCAGACCAACAACCTTCCAACGGCAATCGCGATTTCACCTGGTGGGAGGTTCGCGGTGCTGTTGCATAGCGGGTACGGTGCATACAGTTCGGGCGAGAAGCAGTCGCTCTCGGTGCTCAATCTGGAGACGAACGAACTCACGGATTTCCCGGATGGCCGGCTAGGGAGCAAGGCGCGGCAAACCTATTTTCTCGGGCTGGCATTCAGCCTGGACGGGAAACACATCTTTGCCAGCATGGCTTCGCTCACAGATCCCCTCGGCAAGAAGAAAGGGAGCACCGGAAACGGCATTGCGGTTTACAGATTCGAGGAAGGACGGATTTCGCCAGAGCGATTCCTGCCCATGGCGCCCCGCACGAAAATCCCGGCAGGGAAACTTCGCCGGGCTGAATATAAAGATGTCACCTATCCTGCCGGGCTAAGCGCAGGTTTGAGCGGCGGCGAGGAGAGATTGCTCGTCGCAAACGACAACTCCGACGAAGCAGTTCTTCTCAATGCGAGTGATGGCAAGGTCGTTCAGCGATTCGACCTTTCGACGATGAAAAGAATTCCGGCTTCGCTGCCGTATACGACGGTAATGACGAAAGACGGGAAGCGTGGATTCGTTTCGCTGTGGAATGCTTCCTCGGTCGCGGAACTCGACTTGCTGAAAGGGAGAGTGGTACGAATCATTCCGGTGCGGAAGCCAAAGTCGCCGCTTGCAGGAGGATCGCATCCAACGGCGCTGCTGCTCAATCGCGACGATTCACGGCTCTATGTTGCGTTGACGGATCGCGATGAAATAGCGGTGCTTGACGCGAGCTCGGGGAAAGTAGTGTCTTACCTTTCCACCAAACTTCCAGGACAGAAATATGGCGGCAGCGATCCTGAATATCTCGCGCTATCCCCGGATGAGAAGACACTCTTTTCCGCGGATGCGATTTCGGATTCGGTCGCGGTGTTCGATCTGACGAAAGATAGCGGGAAAGAGGATGCCAAAGCCGCTGGATTCATCCCCACGGAATGGTATCCGACGGTAGTGGCGGCAACCGGAAAGGATTTGCTGATTGCAAGCGCGAAGGGGCGTGGTTCCGGACCGAACCCCACACTTATCGGGAAAAAGAGAGACGGCCGTCCGCAATATCCGTACGGGCCAGCGATGATCCACGGATCGCTGGCGCGGATTCCGTTTGCGGATGCCCTGGCAAATCTTCCGGCGTACACAAAGCAAGTGGTTGAAATGAACGCCTCGCGCGGAAACGGCGACAGCGTGAGGTTCAGCAGCGGCGAAAACAGGATTCATCACGTGATTTACATCATCAAGGAAAATCGCACGTATGACCAGGTGTTCGGGGACATTGCGGGGGCGAACGGCGATCCGTCCTTGACGATGTATGGCGAGGACATCACGCCCAACGAGCACAAGTTGGCGAAGCAATTTGGCGTTCTCGATAATTTTTACGATAGCGGGGAGGTATCGGGAGACGGCCACGTGTGGTCCACTTCGGCGTCGATCTCAGACTACATCGAAAAGACGTGGCCGATCGGCTATCGGGGCGCAGAGCATACCTACGACGCGGAAGGAACTTTGTTAACGGGGGTGACAGCGGAGGACGAAGTTCCGGACGCGGGAGAGCCGACGGGCGGCTACCTTTGGAAGGATTTTGCGAGCCACGGGGTATCGTACCGGCATTACGGCGAATACATCGTCAGCCGATGGTGCAATGAGAAGAAGGGCTCGGAACCCCCCGCCTGGGGACCGCCCAAAGCGGAGGGAGAAAATTGCGCGCGGGCAGTAATTCACAAGGGTGAGCCGCTTCCCAAGAATGTGGGTGAGCCGCGGGGCGGCCCCAGTCCGTATCCCTGGGATATTCCGGTACTGGCGGAAGATGTTGCAAGCGAAGTGGAATTACAAGGTCACTTCGATCCTCGGTACCCTGATTTTGAGGTTGCGTACCCGGACCAACTGCGGGCGGACGAGTTCTTGAATGAATTTCATGGGTTCGTGACAGCACGCGAGGCGGGAAAAGACACGATGCCGCAATTCATTCTGTTGCGTTTGCCGGACGATCACACTGCAGGCCTAACGAAAGGACAACCGAAGCCGGCGGCGTCGGTTGCGGACAATGATCTGGCCATTGGACGCGTGGTCGATACAGTGTCACACAGTCCGTATTGGGAGGATACCGCGTTCTTGATTTTGGAGGACGACGCGCAGGACGGGCCGGATCATGTGGACTCGCACCGGAGCATTGCGCTGGTGATCAGCAAGTACGCGCCGTTGTCAACGGGGCAGGGAGCTGATGCGAAACCGTTCGTGGACCATTCGTTTTACACGACGGTCAATGTGGTACGCACGATTGAAGCGCTGCTGGGAGTGCCGCCGATGAACGCAAACGATTCGCGCGCGGCGGTGATGGCGCCGCTTTTCAGCGGGACGGGAGAGCAGCCAGCTTTCAGCGCGGATTATCGAAACCGCGAAAATGGCTTGATCTACCAGATGAATACGAAGGACTGGAAGGAAGGAAAAAATCTGGATTTCAGCCACGCCGACGCGGTGGACACGGCATTGCTTAATAAGGCGCTTTGGAAAGATCGCATGGGCGAAAGTCCGATGCCTCCGCCGCAGCACCGTGTTTTCCCTGCGACAGCGGAAGAGAAGAGGAAAGATTTGGACTGAAGCGGGAAAGCGGCAGGGCAGCGAGCGAGAGCCGCTGCGGGTACGCCCTATTTCCCGAGAATAGTGCCGACGCCCATAAGGATGAGTTGCAAGCTTCGATTTGGGATCTTGCCGACGCGTTCCTTGAGCAACCCCTTATCGATACTGATGATTTGGGATACGTTGGCCACGGATTCTTTGGGCAAGCCCGTTAGCCGCTTTGAGAGAGCGACGTTTCCCGGAGATGAAGCCCACTTCAGTTGAGTCGTTAACGGTACGCAGACGACCGTGCGAATGCTGCTGCGATTAAAGGCGTCCGACTGAAGGACGACGACCGGCCTGCGGTAGCCGGGGCCAGAACCCGTTGGTGCAGGCAGGTCAGCCCACCAAATTTAGCCTTGCGAGATTACCACTCGGTGTTCTCAAGAATGCGCCACGCAGCCGCGGACACAAATGGGTCCTGGGCCGCATCCCCAAGCTCCTCACAAACCCTGTTCACTGCCTCCGTAATCTCGTCGGGAGAATGGCGAATCAAATATTCCTTCAGGGCATCGCTGAAGAGGCGGCTCCGCGACCGTTTGGTGCGCCGCGCGAGGCGCTCCGCGTTTCTGAAGAGTTCGTCAGGAATGGGCACTGCAGTTTTCATACTCTCAGCATAACCGCTCAAGGAACAGCGAACAGGTACGCGGCCCAAATTGGCGAGAGCGGCGGTTCGCGCTAGGACAGAGCAGAGGCGGGGCATGGAGCCGAGGCCAGGGCGCGGAGTGAATCGGAGTAGGGAGCGCGGGCGACGCCGCGCTCGGTAAAGATGGCGGCGATGTAGCGGGCGGGAGTGACGTCAAAGGCGGGATGCGCAGCGTGCACGTCGGGGGCGATGCGAATGCCCTGAAAATGGGTGACTTCGGCGGCAGCGCGCTCTTCGATGGGAATGTGATCGCCATCGGGGAGCGTGAGATCGAAGGTGGAAACAGGCGCGGCGATATAAAAGGGGACGTTGTTTTCTTTTGCGAGGACGGCGATCTGGTAGGTGCCAATTTTGTTGGCGGTGTCGCCGTTGGCGGCAATGCGGTCCGCGCCGGTTACGATGGCGCCAACTTTGCCGGTCTTGAGGAAATGGCCGACCATGTTGTCGGTGATGAGCGTGAGAGGAATGCCACCTTTGTGGAGTTCCCAGGCGGTGAGTCGGGCACCCTGGAGATAGGGACGCGTTTCGGGGACGAGGATATGCAGCTTTTTGCCTTGCTGGAAAGCAATGCGAATGACGCCGAGAGCGGTTCCGATTCCACCGGTGGCGAGAGCGCCGGCGTTGCATTGGGTCATGACCTGGCCATCTTGCGGCATGAATTCTGAGCCGAAGCGGCCGATAGCTTCGTCGGTGGCTTTCTTTTCGAGATGCAGCTGGCGCGCTTCTTCGACCATGTCTTTGCGAATTGTCGAAAGGTCGCTGGTATGGGCGGTAAGTTCGGCGAAGCGGCGCTTCATACGTTCAATGGCCCAGAAAAGATCGACAGCTGTGGGACGTGTTTTGGCAAGCGCGTCGCAGATTTCCGCAAAATCCGTGCGGAGTGCTTCGAGTGACTTTGCAGAAGAATGAAGGACACCCAGGGCGACGCCCATAGCGGCAGCAACACCAATGGCCGGCGCGCCGCGAATGACCATGTCGCGGATGGCTTTGGCGACTTCGCGGTAGTCGGTGTAGGTGTAGCTGATCTCCTCGGCGGGAAGGCGGCGCTGGTCGAGCATAACCACGCCGCGGTCGGTCCATTCGATGGGCTGTGCTACGTACATGCTTTTTGGGTCTCCGGAAGGAATCATTGTAGCGAAGGTGAGATAAGAAAACGAATCGGTCAGTGAGCAGACGGAATTTTTGTGAAACCCTGGGTTCCGAGAATAGTGACCAGAGCGATCATGGAATTGTAGCCCAGGTGCAGCAAGAAACTGGCGAATACGGAACCGGTGCGTGCGCGAGCAAAGGTGAATATGACGCCGACGGCGATGAGCACCGAAACGAGGCCCCAGGTCCAGCCAAGCTGGGCGCCGTGCATCAATCCGAAAAGTATGCCGGTGAGGATTACGCTGGTGGCCACGCCAAAGGTTTTCGCAAACAACGGATAAAGATAACCGCGAAAGACAGTTTCCTCGACGAGCGGGGCCACCAAAACGGCCATGGCCATAAAGAGCATGGCTGTGTTCTTGTAGCGAAAGAGTTCTTCTATGGGCACATTTTCGGGCGGTTGGACTTTGATGGTAACGACGGATACCACGAGAGAGAGTCCGCAGCCGGCAAGGAAATAGAGCCACGGACTCCGCGGCGGGCCGCCGTTGGGCCGCGTGAGTTTTCGCCAGCCCAGAGTTCGCCAGAAGGGGAAGCCGCGAAGGACCGCCAGAGTGACGTAGAGAAAAAGGAAAATAAAGGCATACCAAATAACCATGCTGCCGATGGCGAAAGCCGGCTTTGAGAGGACAAAGCGTTCGAAATCCTTCTCGTTGGCAAAATGGCGGAGGGGAGCGTAATAAATCGCGAATCCGCCCTGGATGAGGATCAAGCTGAAGAACCCGAAAAAAAGAAACAGGACGAGATGCAGCCATGACCAGGAAATGCGCAAATCTTCAGGCAGCGCTGGTTTATAGGAAAAGGGAGTGGACGTCAGCGGAAACGTGGCAGCGAGGGTGATGGGATCGCCGGCCAGCGGAGGCTCGACTTGCGTCGAAAGCGGCTGGGGCGCGACTGTGCCGGTATCTTCGGGAAATGGCGAAGACGGGTCCTGGTCCGGCGGAGGAGACGAGTTATCGTCGAAGAAGTTCAACGTTTTCCTTGGCGTGAAGTTTTTGGCCAACCAGCAGCCAGCGCGGCGGCCACCAGAGGCATCAGCAGTTCGTGGTGGCCCGTGATGGCGAAGCCGCGCGAAGCCGATTTGCGGCCTCCGCGTTCGGATACGGTGGGACGCTTCACTACATTTTGCAACGGACGGTAGTGCTGGATAAAGTCGAAGTTGGCGGTGGTGATTGGCTGTAAAGGCACACCGAGATTACGGGCAACGCTCACGGCTTTCAAGAAAACTTCGGGAAGAAGCACGGCAGAACCCCAATTCAGGTAGACACCGCCGGGATGCATTTGTTTCACGAGAGCGCAGAAGAGGCGGAAATCGAGGAACGTGGCGGCGCCGAGGCAAGGACCGTCGGCGGCAGGATGCATGTGAGGAATATCCGTGCCGATGGCTAGATGAATCGTCACGGGAATACGGCGTCTGTAAGCGGCAACAAGCACGCTGGAGGCGGCGTGTTCGACGTTCAGGACGCCGCTGGTGAGGAACTGACCAGCAGCTTCGCCGTAGCCGATGTGGAGGCGAGCGGCGAGCTTTGAGAATTCGTTGATGTATTCGCCGGTTTCGCTGGCCATGCCGAACTGGCCCGCACCGAGGCCGGCTTCCACATCTTCGGAAGTGCTGCCGGCAAGAGCGATTTCGAAATCGTGGATGAGCGCGGCACCGTTCATGGCGATGCCAGAGACAAAGCCGCGAGCCATGAGATCAGCGAGGATGGGGCCAAGGCCAACTTTGATCACGTGGCCGCCAATACCCCAGAGGATAGGGGAGCGTTGTTTTCTGGCGCGATGGATGGCGGCGAGGACGTGGCGTAGATCGTTTGCAGCGAGAAAATTGGGAAGTGAGTCAAGAAATTTTGTTAGAGATGCGTTGGCTGCGGGAGGTCTGGCGAAGTCGCGGACGCTCACCTTGCTCTTGCGGGAGGAAAGCGGATAGGTGCGAACGGCGCCGAAGGTGAGGGGCGGGGTGGAATAGATGCTCATAGTAAGGGCTTCACTTTACGGTCAGAGAGCGATGCTTGCAAGCCGGAGACGAAGCTTTCTGGAGGGTTGGTTTGACCCTGCGCGAGTGTTAACAGAAAAACCGGCCGACGGGAATCACACCCCCCAGGGAAGCGATCAGCGGGATGTCCGCAAGACAGGAAATGACGATTCCGCCCAAACGCCACAGACGATCCTTCCGCCCCGTTCCGGCAAACCATTCTGAAAGGTGAACGTGACCTGGCAAAATTAGAACGGCCATGATGGTCCATTCGATCCAGCGCATGGGAACGTAGACGGCCAAATAGGCGATGACGTTTTCCGGAAGACCGGGCGCGAGGGCCGTGACCAGGGCGCTGCTGAGCAAGTAGATCAGGATGCCGAAGAAAATTCCCATCGCGAGGCGGAGAGTGCCGTAACCAAGCGCCCGGGGGATGGCGAGTCTTTCGCCAGAGCGAAACAAACGAACACCGACATAGCACCACACGCAATACGCGATGAATTTTCCAAGCACGTAATAAAGAGGATTGTCCGCCATCCAAACGACTCTTTCCTTGCAAGATTATTTTCCGGACCCGTTGGAAGTAGAGCCAGCATTAGCCAAGACACGCAAAAGGGCCTGGCCAGTGTAAGACTTTTTAGTGCGAGCGACGAGTTCCGGAGGGCCTTGGGCTACAATGCGGCCGCCGCCTTCGCCGCCTTCGGGACCAAGGTCGATGATCCAATCGGCCTGTTTGATGACGTCGAGGTGGTGCTCGATAATGAGAACGGTGTTGCCGAGAGCAACGAGGCGCTGAAGGACATCGAGGAGTTTGCGGACGTCGTCGAAATGCAGGCCGGTGGTGGGTTCATCGAGGATGTAAAGAGTGCGGCCGGTCTGGCGTTTGGAGAGTTCGCGGGCCAGCTTAATGCGCTGAGCTTCGCCGCCGGAGAGAGTGGTGGCGGACTGGCCGAGGGTGACGTAGCCAAGGCCGACTTCGACAAGCGTGGAAAGCTTTTGTTGAATCTGCGGAATATTCTCGAGGAGCTTCAGAGCGTCGGACGAGGGCAGGTTGAGCACGTCGCTGATGGTGTGGCCCTTGTAGCGGACGGCTAGCGTTTCCGAATTGTAGCGTTTGCCGCGGCAGACTTCGCACATGACGTAGACATCGGGCAAGAAATTCATTTCGATGCGGCGGAGGCCATCGCCCTGGCAGGCTTCGCAGCGGCCGCCCTTGACGTTGAAGCTGAAGCGACCAGGACGATAACCGCGCTCGCGCGATTCCGGAAGCATGGCAAAGAGCTCGCGGATGGGAGCAAACACACCGGTGTAGGTCGCGGGATTCGAACGCGGGGTGCGGCCGATGGGCGCTTGATCGATCTCGATGACTTTATCAATCTGGTCGGCGCCTAGGAGTTCGCGGTGCGCGCCGGGCGGCTCCATGGAACGATAGAGTTTCTGGGCGAGCGAGCGATAGAGAATGTCGTTGACGAGCGTGGATTTGCCCGAGCCGGAAACGCCGGTGACTACGGTGAGCAAGCCGAGCGGGAGCGTTACATCGACGTCTCTCAAATTATTAGCGCTCGCGCCGAGGATCTGGATAACTTTGCCATTGGGACTGCGGCGCTTTTCCGGAAGGGCGATTTTTGCGGCGCCGCTAAGATAGCGACCGGTGAGCGATTCGGCGCTGGCCGCGATCTGCTCTGGCTTGCCTTGAGCGACGAGGTAGCCTCCGGCGTTGCCCGCGCCAGGGCCGAGATCGACAACAAAATCGGCGCGGCGAATAGTGTCTTCGTCATGCTCGACGACAAGGACGGTGTTGCCTAGATCGCGCAACTGTTCGAGAGAACCGAGCAGGCGGTCGTTATCGCGCGCATGAAGTCCGATGGACGGTTCATCGAGAACATAAAGAACGCCACGGAGACGCGATCCGATTTGGGTGGCGAGGCGGATACGCTGGGCCTCGCCGCCGGAAAGCGTGGCGGCGGAGCGATCCAGGCTTAGATAGCCAAGGCCGACGGCGAGGAGGAAGTCGATCCGTTCAGCGACCTCCTCGAGCGGGCGGCCGGCGATTTCCCGTTGGCGAGAAGTAAGATGCGCGAGGATTTTATCCACGGCGGGGCGGGAAGAGGAGAGAGAGAGAGCCGTGAAGTCGGCGATGGAATAGCCAGCCAGCTTGACGGCAAGCGACTCCGGACGGAGGCGCTTGCCGTGGCAAACATTGCAAAGCGTAGCGGACATGTATTGCGTCATCCACTCGCGGTAAGAATCGGAATTGGATTCCGCGAAATTGCGGTCCAGAAATTTCAGGATGCCAGGAAAACGGAAAGCTTTTTCGCCTTGAGATTTCCTGCTCGCGGGAACTTTTAGATCGGGACCGCCGCGGCCATTCGAGGAGGGATAACCGTAAAGGAGCAAATTCTGAATGCGGGGAGGAAATTTCTCGAAGGGCGTCTCCAGATCGAAATGATAGGCGTAGGCGGCAAGCTCGAGGGTGCGCTTGAGGATGGCGGAGCTGGAGCCGGGACCAAGGCCGCCGTCAAAGAGAGGACGAGTCCAGTCCGTGACGATTCTTGCGGGATCGAAGTCGTACTTGGATCCGAGGCCATTGCAGGCGGGGCATGCGCCGTACGGCGAATTGAAACTGAAAGAACGCGGCTCGAGCTGAGGGACGGAAATGCCGCAATCCGGGCAAGCGAGTTTTTCCGAAAAGACGTGTTCTGGGCCGCTAACAACGGCCACGGTGACAAGTCCGCCGGCAAGTTTAAGTGCGGTGGCGATGGACTGCTCGAGGCGGGCGGCGATGCCTTGCTTGACGAGCAGGCGGTCCACGACGACGTCGATGGTGTGGTTCTTGCGCTTGTCGAGGATTGGGGGCGCATCGAGGGGAAAAAGCTCGCCATCGACGCGCACGCGGACGTAGCCGTCTTGTGCCAACTTTTCGAATTCCTTACGGTAAGCCCCCTTTCGCCCACGAACGACGGGCGCCAAGATCATGATGCGGTCGTCGGACTGACATAGCTCGCCATTGAGAATCGCTTGAACGATTTGCTCGCTGGATTGGCGCGCAATGGGTTTGCCACATTTGGGGCAGTGCGGGACTCCAATGGAGGCGTAGATGACGCGGAGGTAATCGTAAATCTCGGTGATGGTACCCACGGTGGAGCGTGGCGAGCGGGTGGTGGTCTTCTGTTCGATGGCAATCGAAGGCGAAAGACCTTCGATGACGTCCACATCCGGGCGTTCCATTTGATCGAGGAACTGGCGGGCGTAGGCAGAGAGAGATTCCACGTAGCGGCGCTGGCCTTCGGCGTAGATGGTGTCGAATGCAAGGGAGGATTTCCCGGAACCAGACAGGCCGGTGATCACAGTTAGTGTGTTCCGGGGGATTTCGAGGCTGATGTTCTTCAGGTTATGCTGCCGCGCGCCCCGAATTACCAGTTTGGTGAGGCCCATGAGACGAGAATGCTCCCTCCACAGGAGCTCCGGCGGACAGTGGGTAGACTGAGGCCAGAATAACTCTTCACAATAGCAGGGAGAATTCGGCGGGGTCAAGAAACCTCGAAGAGTCTCGAAATTCGCTTCGACCTGAGTTGTTGAAGTTGTTGGTGGCCGGTTATAGACGGCCGGGATTGATCTAAAGAAACTCCATCAGGCGCGGATTGCAGTCAGGAAGCTTCCTGCTTTGAAAGCACCCAATCCAGAGCTTCCTCGAGTTTGCGGAAAATGCGAATTCCGCGCTCGCCCGCCGATTCCCGGAGGATCTCAAACATTCGTCCTATACCGTAGGCGAGTTCATTGGGTACGAGGATGGCGCGGCGCGAATCCGGGGAGAAAACATTCCGATGAGCCATCTGGCGGACGTCCTCGGCGTTGAGATCAAAGTGCGTAATTTGCATGAAATCTATAAGTTGCGAATAGTTGGGATCAAAGTCAGGGTCCGAAAGCAAGCGAGCCTGATGGGCCAATGCCTCCCCCCGATTGAAGACCCCGGTCCCGGTGGTAAGGATGATCTTTCGTTCCTTGTCGACTTTGTAGAAAGTTGGCATAGCTATCAGGCCCGGAGGGGAAGGCTGATCAATGATTCAGAACCCACCCGTCAAATTCAGTGCTCGCTCCTTCAATTTTCAACTCATTGCGGTAATCCTTAGATTCGGAGTCTCCCTCCAGCGGGTACAGGCTTTGAGCAGCGAAAGAACCCAGGTGCTCCCTGATAGAAGAGGTAGACATAGAGGATTTACCTGACGGGTAAAATTTCGCGGGTGTAGAACATTTTTACGCGGCTATCGAGGGACAAGAGATTGAAAACATAGGAGTTAGACTTGGCTTATGAGCTGCAGTAGCTACGGGAGTGGGGGAGACGAGCCGAGGATCCCTTTAGGGGATTGAGGGCTGGGCCGGTTCGTTTCTCCCCTTTACCACTTTCGCCGAGCGATGACACGGATTGCCTCCGGACCGTCACCGACCTACCAAAAAACACCCCAATAAACCCGAACACGGCGGAAGTGTGTTCTGCGGACGTGTCGCTGGATCCTGAGGGCTAGATCGTTAGGAAGAAATCTCCCAAAAACTAAGGCAGAACGCGCATCAAGGCGCTAATGCACGTCCCAGGAGCGAGTGGCGTAGTCGCCCAAGGTCAGAAAAAGCATGGTGGCGAGCCAAAAAACGCCGGCGATGATGACGAGTTGGGTTCTCTTGGTGCTGTAGTAGGCGTGCATAAAAAAAAGCACTACGAGAAGGGCTTTGCAAGTGGCGATCACAAGGGCCACGATGACGTTCAAGCCCGCGTAGTGCTCGTTGAGGTCCACGGTGGCGGCGTAGACGGTGCTAATCGTAAGAATCACCAGTGCAAAAAAGATTGCGATATAGAGTTTAGGCGAAACAATGTGCTCGGACACGCGCACCTCTCCCGGATGAGCCCGCTAATGACGGTCAATCAGATATAACAACGGGAACAAATAGATCCACACAATATCGACGAAATGCCAGTAGAGACCGATGTTTTCCACCGGCGTGTTGTATTCCGGCGTGAATCGTCCCTTCAACGACTGTAGGATCAGCCAAACGAGAAGACCAGCGCCAACAATCATGTGCAGAGCGTGTAAGCCCGTCATGCCGAAATAGAGGGAAAAGAAAAGCTGAGCGTGGGAATTAACGGCAACGGGACCGCCGACGGTTTTTGTCAGCTCGTCCAGCTCGGCTTTTTCCTTGGCAAGATCTTCGGCACTGAGGCTGCAGGCCCCGGGATTGTTGGTGCAGTGGTACATGTCAAAGCTGGAGCCGGGGATGTGATGTTCGACGTATTTGGCGTGATACTCGACGGCCTTGATGCCAAGGAAAACCGAACCCAAGGCGAGTGTGAGGATCAGGAAGAGCGGGACGAGCTTTTTCTTGCCGACTTGCGCGGACCACACGGACATGGCCATGGTCAAGCTACTGCCGATCAAGACTACCGTGTTGATTGCGCCCCATTTCAAAGCAATGGTGCGGCTCGAGAAGGCAAAAACCTGCGGGTAGGCGTGGCGATTGATAGTGTAGGTAAGGAAGAGGCCGCCGAAGAACAAGATTTCCGTGGCCAGGAAAATCCACATGCCCAGAGTCGCAGATTCTTTCTGCTGCTCCAGTGTTTGATATTGTCCGAACAGCTCTCCGGTGCGATGCACTCGGCGCTCCTCTGCTAACTCAGTTCGCGGCGCGCGAACTGCCGCGACACGGGCGGGGCCCTTCGCCAAGCTTCAACCTAAAACGAGCCCGAACGATAAAATCAATTCGCTAATCGTCTCCGTGAGACGGCGCAAGCGATGGCGCACCGGGTGTTGCCAGCCCGAGATCGGGGCGGTTGTTGAAATCGTACGGTTCCCAATCGACTACAGGCGTTACATCAAAATTTTCAGTTGGCGGCGGAGATGCGGTGCGCCATTCAAGACCGGTGGCAGGCCAGGGGTTGGGACCGGCGACTTTGCCGTAACGCATGGACCACGTGAGGTAGAGCATCGGCAGGAGATAACCCAGGGCCAGAATCGAAGCGCCTGCGGTGGACATCACGTTGAGCACCTGAAATTCGGGAGGATAGTTGTGATAGCGGCGTGGCATGCCCAGGTAGCCAAGAATGAATTGGGGAAAGAAGGTCAGGTTGAACCCGACAAAGAGAACGACCGCGGCGATGCGCGCCAGAAACTCGGGATAGAGCTTTCCTGTGATCTTCGGCCACCAAAAGTGCAATCCGCCGACGTAGCCCATGACGGCGCCACCGACCATGATGTAGTGAAAATGTGCGACGACGAAGTAGGTATCGTGGATATGAATGTCCAAACCGAGACAGGCGAGGAAGAGCCCGGTCAGACCGCCGATAAGGAACAATCCGATGAAGCCCAGAGCGTAGAGCATCGGCGTGTCGTATGAGATGGAACCCTTGTAGAGAGTGGAAGTCCAGTTAAAGACTTTGACCGCAGAGGGGATGGCGACGAGGTAGCTGAGGAGCGAGAAAGCCAGCGCGGCGTAAGTGGACTCTCCGGTCAGGAACATATGATGCGCCCAAACGAAGAAACCGATCACGGCGATGGCGATGCTCGACGCGGCAATGAACGAATAGCCGAAAATGGGTTTGCGGGCAAATGTAGGAATGATTTCGCTGACGACACCCATGGCCGGGAGAATCATGATGTACACGGCGGGGTGCGAGTAAAACCAGAAGAGGTGCTGGAAAAGAATGGGGTCGCCGCCAAGAGCCGGATTGAAAAAGCCGAGGTGGAACATGCGTTCAAGGCCTGCCAGGAGCAGCGTGATGGCGATGACTGGCGTTCCCAAGATAAAGATGATGCTGGTGGCGTAGTGGGCCCAAACGAAGAGCGGGAGCCGGAACCAGGTCATACCGGGAGCCCGCATGGTGTGGATAGTGACGACAAAGTTCAAGCCGGTGAGTATCGATGAAAAGCCATTGATGAAAATGCCGATGACGGCCGGAGTGACCGCGGAATTGGAATAGACACTGCTGAGCGGCGTGTAAAAAGTCCAGCCGGTATCCAAACCGCCGGTGGCAAAGGAATAGAGGACGAAGCATCCGCCGGTGATGTAGATGTACCAGCTCAGAAGGTTGAGCTTGGGAAAGGCGACGTCCTTCGCCCCAATCATCAAGGGGATGAGAAAGTTTCCGAGCACCGCGGGGATGGAGGGAATCAGGAAGAAGAAAATCATGGCCACGCCATGCATGGTGAATAGCTTGTTGTAGGTTTCCGGGGTAACCAGGTAGCCTTCGGGAGTGAGCAGGTGAATCCGTATCATGGTGGCAAAAATGCCGCCGATGAAAAAGAAGAAGGTGACCGAAGCAAGATAGAGCAGGCCGATACGCTTATGGTCCGTGGTCAGCAGCCAAGAACGAACGCCGTACTTGGAGTTGAGATAATGTTCTTCCGGCAACTGATGGCTGAGCGAAACTTGTGGTGACATGCTCATGGCTTATTTCTTCCCCGAGGTAGAGACGCCCGCACCAGTCGCGGGAACCGGCTGAGATTGCAGCGACTTGATGTAGGCGGTAAGACTCAAAATCTGTTCCTCCGTCAACTGACCTTGGAATGCGGGCATCAGCGGCTGATACCCGGCCACAATTTTTGCCGGTGGATTGAGAATAGATTCGCGAATGTAGGCGTCGTCGACAGTAACGCTGGAGCCATCCGCCAGGCGAACCGTGCCTTCATAGACTCCGTTCAGAGAGGGAGCGCGGCCTGTGCCATTGCCTAGATGGCACGTGGCGCAGGCTTTCTCGACAAACAGCTTTTCTCCCGCGACAACGGGATTGACATCTTCTCCCGTGGATCCGGAAAGCCATGCGGCATAATCGGAAGGATCCATTACGGTGACCCACCCACCCATCATGGCGTGGCTTGTGCCGCAATACTGCGAACAGAAAAAGTGGTAGCGGCCCGGCTTTGTAGGACGGAACCACATAGTGTTGTAATGGCCCGGAACGACATCCATTTTGACGCGGAAGGCAGGGACGAAAAAGTCATGGATCACATCCTCGCTGGCGAGAATAAGCTTGATGTCACGGCCGGCGGGAACGTGCAGCTCGTTGATCTCTCTGCGGCCGCTGGGCTGCTGAATCTTCCACATCCATTGCTTGCCGATGACATAAATGTCGAGAGTGTCCTTCGGAGCGTGGCGATAATCCACATAGACAGTCGCCCCCCAGCCAAACATGGCCAGTGCCAGCAATGACGGCACAACTATCCACGTGATTTCCAAGCGCATGTCGCCATGAATGGGGACGCCGATTTCCGCCTTACTCTTGCGATGGAATTTGAAAAAGAAAAACACAATCGCGGCGGTGATGGCGGCGGAAAAGAAAACGGAAACCAAGATAAGAAACGTCATCAGCGAGTCCACGCTGGGGGCGAAGTTGGAAGCCTGCTCCGGAGAAAATGGCAGTTGCACCTGCACGGCTTAGAGGGCTCCTTGGGATTTCGTTCTCGCGGCGGCAGCATCGCGACGGCGGAAGACTAACATGCCAGCAACGAGGCCTAGAATCGTCAAAACTCCGCCCAAACGGATAATCTTGAGTATGGATGTGCTGTAACGGCCGGAGGCCGGATCATAGTGATAGCAGAAGAGCAAGGCGCGATCGATGGGTGTGCCGATTTTGCCCGCCGAAGCATCCACAAGACCAAGGCGAACATCCCGTGAAGGATACTCGACGCCATAGAAGTAGCGCGAAATGCGGCCATCCGGAGTCAGAAGCATGATGCCGCTGGCGTGCGCAAAGAGGCCTGATTTCTGGTCAAAGGTATATCTGAAATTCGCGCCTTTGGTGAGCGCATCGATGGACTCTTTCGAACCGGTCAGAAAATGCCAGCCGCTAGCTGTTTCTGGCCGGCGGAAGTGAGACACAGCCACCTGTTTCTTCTGGGCTGCCATGTCCGGCGTCTCGCGCGGGTCAAAGCTGACGAAAACCACTTCGTAGTCCTTCCCGGGAGTGAACGAAAGCATGCGCAAGGTGCCGACAACGCCTTGCTCGACTTCATCGCAAAGCATGGGACAACCGTAGTAAACGAGAGCGAGGACGACCGGCCTCTGATTGAAATAATCTCGGAATTGAACGTTGCGGCCGGTCTCGTCTCGGAAAGCAAGATCGAGAGGCAAATGGCCGTTTAGAGGCGGCTCGAAACCGACGTTTCGCAGAACGGCAGGCATATACCGCGACGCTGGACCAGTGTTATCCGGCACAGCCTGTGCGGTTGCCGCGCTCGCGACGAGCAGCAGCCCGAAAACTCCCGAGATAAAACGCATCCGATTCATGGCCTCACTTTTTTTTCTCCGCCGGCGGCGCAGGCACTGCCGGCAAACCTTTGGTTACGATGATTTTCATGGCGTCTTCCACGGGAATCTGTGCAATCCCCGCTTGCTTATCGATCCACTCCAGTTTTTCGTTCTCCGCTTCGTCCGCTGCAAGCTTATTGCGCAAATCCTGCTGCGGGTCGGTGGTGTGCCCGGGAACACCTTGCAGCATGGGCTCCGGTGGCATGGTCGGACCAATACCCTGGTGAATGGCGGCCGGCGGAGTCTCCGACTCAAGCGCAATTTTTGTCAGTGAACGGAACACAAAAACACTGATGAGGAATGCGGCCGCGACAGACAGCGCCAAATAAACCAAGTACGTCAAGATGGTACGCGTATTGATGTCTGCCGGTTCGAACGAAACGTCCGAGTGCGCTGGCGGCCTATCGCCCGACTGAACCGTGTTGTGATGCTCAGTACTCATGAACTTCAATCGCCTCTTCAAGTTTGGGATCGCCCAGCGGGAGAAGCGGCAGGCTCTTCAAGTTTCTGGCGAAGACAGCAAGCCATATTCCAGCGAGGGCGACGATCGCAGCTATATCCATCAAACCGGGAACGGCATTCGATGTAAACTCCGGGCGCGTCATCCAAAAGAGATCTACCAGGCGCATAAAGATGAGCCAGATCGCGATTTTGGGCAAAAGATTGGCGCTGCGCTTGACGTCGCGCGGTAGCAGAGAAAAGAACGGAACGAAAAAGTGGAAGATTAAGACCGCGATCGCGACAACACCCCAGCTTCCGTAGAGCCGCGTACGGTAAAAACTGATTTCCTCCGGCAAATTGCCGGACCAGATGATAAGCAGTTGGGAAAATGCGAAATAGGCCCAAAGCATGACAAAAGCGAGGAGCAGCTTGCCCAAATCATGAAGATGACGGCTTTGGATCAGACCTCCCATGGGCTTGGTGCGGGAGAGCAAGACGAGGACGGCGATCATCAGCGCCATCGAGGAGATCAACTGTCCGATCACGAAGAGGAAGCCGTAGATCGTCGAAGCCCAGTGCGGCGAAATTGACATGGCCCAATCGATGGATGCGAAGGTCATAACAAAGACGTAAAGAATAATACCGGGGCCCGCCAGCATTTTCATCCGGCGGCGCAACGCCCGGTCCTCGCGGTTGACGTCTTGTTCTTTCGACCAACGATTGAAGATGAACACAAGCAGCAACCAAATCGCGAAATAAATGACGGCGCGGATGAGAAATCCGTTGCTCGTCAGGTAGGACTTTTGCATATCAGAAAGCGAGCCTTCTCCCGTCGCGGGGGCGTTGAGCCAGGCTGCGTAAAGATGCTTCATACCAAAAATGGCGATGGGGAGAAAAAATAATGCGACTACCGGAAGCACTCGAGTGGCGGATTCCAGTGGCCGACGGGTCATGATGCCCCAATGGCCTCCCGTCAGATGCTGCAGCATAAGCAAACCCAGCGAGCCCAGCGACAATCCGAGAACGAACAAGAAAGCAATCAAATAGGAATGGAAAAATCGATCAGCGAATTGGCCGCCATACAGGAAGACACAAATGCCGCAGGCCACCACACCTGCGATGCCCGCCCCGAGAGCGCGTTGCTGCAGGCGGCCGACACTTTCGGGCGCCATGTAGTCCTGCGCGGTCATTTCGCGGAGCCTCCTGCATTTAATCTTTCTCGAAGATCGGGCGGAAGATCGGAAACCGGCGCGTTGCGGCTGAGCTGCAGCGCGCGGACATACGCAATGATGGCCCAGCGGTCGGCCGGCGGAATCTGCGCGGAATAGCCAAGCATGCCGCCGAATCCGTTAGTGATCACGTCATATATGTATCCGTTAGGGACCTGCCGGAGCCGAGGTTGATGATAAGTCGGCGGGTGTTTCATTCCGCGCATGGCCACCATGCCGTTGCCGTCGCCCTGCAACCCATGGCAGGGCGTGCAAAAGATTTTGAAGCGCTCCTGGCCGCGAGCGAGCAACTGCGGCGTCAGGGGAAGCGGAAAGGCGTTCGAATCCTTTGGAACGAACAAATCATCGTCTGCAATGGAGCCGTGCGCTACCGTATTTTCGATCAAGGGTCGCTCCGAGCGGCCGTCATCGAAAAACGCACTAGGTGAAAGCGGCCGATTTTTGGGCTGGTGCGCCATGTCCTGCTGAAGCTTGCAGCCCCCTATCAGAACGAAAAACAACGCGGCGCAGACTCCAAGAAGATGGCGCGAGGTGCTAGTCATCATGCACCTCGGAGACGTGATGCGCCGCCAGTCCTTGAAGAAAGCGCGCGGTATCCGCGAGATGGAACTTCTTGTCGCGGGCCTGGATACAAACAAAGAAGCGGTCTGTAGACGCATGAGTGAAGCGATGCGCGTTGAATATGGGATGGTGAGGCTGCGGGAGGCCGTTGAGGGCAAGCATCCCAAAAACCGCGGAGAGTGAAGCGGCCAGAATGGTCAGCTCAAAGGTGACAGGAATGAACGCCGGCCAGCTATTGAGCGGACGCCCGCCGATGTTGAGAGGATAGCTGACGACATTCACCCAGTATTGGAAGCCAAAACCGCCCAGCCCGCCGGCCAGGCCGCCCAACAAAGTAATCAGGGGAACATCGTTCCGCCGCATGGCCATGGCTTCCGGCAGACCTTCCACCGGAAACGGTGAGTACGCTTCAAAGTAGCGGTATCCAGCCTCACGAATCTTCCCGGCGGCATGCACGAGCTGCTCGGGCTTCTCGAACTCTCCAATCACGCCGTAGACATGTGACCGGTGCTCTATCACTTGTGTTCCTCAGAGGTCTCGGAGACCAATTCGCGCATTTCGGCAATGGAAATCGCCGGCAAAACGCGAACGAACAAGAAAATCAACATAACGAACATGCCCAGCGTGCCAATAAGCGTAGCCCAATCCCAAACCGTCGGTGAATATCGACCCCACGCGGAAGGCACGAAGTCCCGTGTCAGGCTGATGACCACGATCACGAAACGTTCGAGCCACATGCCCACGTTAACAACGATGGACATGACAAAGAGAACCGCCACGTTAGTGCGCATCTTGTGGAACCACATCAGCTGCGGGAGCAGTATGTTGCAAAGGATCAGTGCGAAGTAGAAGCGTGAGTAAGGACCGTGCAAGCGCTGCTGGACCAGGAATACGTCAAATTTGTTGCCACTATAAAGCGACATAAAGAATTCGAAGAAGTAGCCGTAGGCGACAATCAGGCCAGTGGCCAGCATCACCTTGGCCATGTTATCGAGATGGCGCATGGTGATGAAATCTTCAAGACCATAAGCCTTGCGTAACGGTATGGCAATCGAGAGAACCATCGCAAAACCGGAATAGATGGCGCCGGCGACGAAGTACGGCGGGAAAATCGTGGTGTGCCAGCCGGGGACGATGGCGATCGCGAAATCGAAGCTCACAACCGTGTGCACGGAAAGCACCAGAGGCGTGGCAAGTCCTGCGAGAAGCAGATACGCAGACTGATAGCGTTGCCAGTGCCGCGCGGAGCCACGCCAACCCATGGCTAGCATTCCGTAAATAATCTGTTTGGCCTTGCTGGTAGAGCGGTCGCGCAGCGTGGCGAGGTCGGGAATCAGACCCACGAACCAGAAGAGCAGAGAGACCGTACCGTAAGTCGAAACGGCGAACACGTCCCAGATAAGCGGGCTGCGGAATTGCGGCCAGATTCCCATTACGCTGGGATAGGGGAACATCCAGAACGCGTACCATGGGCGGCCCATGTGAAGGATCGGGAAAAGGCCGGCGCAGGCCACGGCGAAGAGCGTCATCGCCTCCGCGAAGCGGTTGATGGACGTGCGCCACTTTTGGTTGAGCAAAAAGAGAATCGCGGAGATGAGCGTTCCGGCGTGACCGATACCGATCCACCATACGAAGTTGACGATCGCGAAGCCCCAGCCGATGGGGATGTTAATGCCCCAAATGCCGACGCCTTTGATCATCAGCCATCCTATGGCGATATTCAGCACTCCGAAGATGCTGAAAGCAATCAAGAAGCCGATGTACCAGCCCAGCGAGGTCGGCCTGGTTAGAACAATCGCGCTGATCTTGTCGGTGACCGAGGCGTAAGTATGCCCGGGCCCAAGCACAGGCGTGAGCCGGGTAATATCGGGAGAATTAATTGGCGGCTCGCCGGCGCTCATGCTTTCTCCAATTCCGGATTCGGATTGCGAACTGCCGCAAGATAGGTGGTACGCGGGCGCGTGTTCAATTCCCCAAGAATGGGGTAGTTGCGTGTCTGAGCTTTTAGCTTGGCCACGCGGCTACTGGGATCGTTGGCATTTCCAAAAACGATGGCTTTGGCAGGACAGGCCGATTCGCAAGCCGTGACTATCTCGCCGTCTTTGATGGGGCGGTTCTGCTTTTCCGCTTCGATGCGCGCGTTGTTGATGCGCTGCACGCAATACGTGCATTTTTCCATGACGCCGCGGCTGCGCACCGTGACTTCCGGATTGCGCAGGAGTTTGAGGGAAGGCGTCTCCCAATCCTGGAAGCGAAGAAAATTAAAGCGGCGCACTTTGTAGGGGCAGTTATTCGAGCAATAGCGTGTGCCGACGCAGCGGTTGTAAACCATGTCGTTTAGGCCTTCCGCGCTGTGCACGGTGGCGCCGACAGGGCAAACCTGCTCGCAAGGCGCGTTCTCGCACTGCTGGCACGGAACAGGCTGGAAATAGGTCTGTGGATTGTCGAGTGCGTCGTAATCCGTCGCGCCTGGATCGCCAGTTTCCGTGTTCAGCTTGGCATAGTAGCGGTCAATGCGGATCCAGTGCATCTCCCGGCCGCGCATGACCTGATCTTTGCCAACGACGGGAATATTGTTTTCGGATTGGCAAGCGATTACGCAGGCGTTGCAGCCATTGCAACTATTCAGATCGATGGCCATGCCCCAGGCATACCCGGGGTAGGCAAATTCCTTGTAGAGCGACATTTCCTTCGGCGGTGTCTCATCGCCTTCCTTTGCGAATTCAGGATTCTTGCGATATTCCGCGAGCGTCCCAGTGCTCAAAATCTTCCGGCCTTCCATGTTGAAGTGATACTGGGTACAGGCTAGCGGGTACTCGTCGCCGGTTTTCTTGATGGCATCGGTTCCCGCCATGACCGACCAGAGCGCAGTGGAGGTGCGCACGACGTACGCGCTGTACCCCTTGTTCGAACCAGTAAAGCCGGCTCTTTTGCGCCCGTAGCCCAGGGGAAGCACAACTACGTCATCTGCCTGCCCCGGCAGGATCCAGGCGGCCGCGGTAACTTTGCTGTTCGAAATCGACATGTCGATGACGTTCGTAACAATCTGGCCGTGTTCCCCGCCGCGGGCCGCAGCGCGTTGCGTGAGCTGAAGTTTTTCCGCCAGCCTTGGACTCACGAGCGCAGCATTGTCCCAGGTAAGCTTTGTGACGGGCCGCGCCAATTCCTGCAGCCAGCCGTTGTTGGCGTAGCGGCCGTCGTGAACGTTTGCATCCGGGCGAAAAAGGAATTCGAGCTGGCCCGCGGGTGGCGTTTTGGCAGGTGGCAGACTTGCGGGGCTGAACTTCACTGCTACCGAGATCGGCGCGTACGCGGAATTCGCAATGACGCCGTCGTTCAAGGATTTGCGCCAGAATTTTTCGGGATCCGTCGAGCCGGCAAGCGTCTTAAGACGTTCGCGAACCAGATCGTAGGCAGTCTGACCGGGCTTGTCGGTAAAAGCCGCGAGAACTTCGAAGGCCGAGTGCGTGTGATAGAGGGGCGCAATAAGCGGCTGAATAACGCTGACCGTGCCGTCGAAAGCTCGCGCATCGCCCCAAGTTTCCAAAAAGTGCGATTCCGCGATGTGCCACTGGCAATATTCGGCGGTTTCGTCGAAGTGCGAGCTAAGAAGAACGGCCGATTCGACTTTCTTGAGCTTCGACGTGAAATCAAAGTTGTGCGGCGCGTCGTACACGGGATTCGAACCGAAAATTAGGAGTGTATCAACCTTGCCCGCGTCCATATCGGCACAAAGCTCGGTGAACGATTCCAGCTGGTTTACTGGATTTGCTTCAACAGGCTCGGTGTAATAAAGCGTGGTGCCCACGTTTCCGAGAGCCGTGTTGATGGCGTGAGCAAGTGCATGCACTTCCGGGGACTGAAACTCTCCGGCGATGACGATAGAAGTGCCTCGATGTTTGGTTAAATCGCTGGCGACGGCATCCAGCCACTTCTGTGCGAGGGGTGAAAGTGTCCCGCTGCCACCGAGCCCGACCAATGCTGCCAGCCCGCGAGCAAACTGCTCGATCTCGGAAGAACGAAGTGGGAGTCGATGATCCGCGCTCGAGCCGGTAACGGAAGGCGTCGGCTCAACCACATAAAGCCTGTTCATCGTGTCGCTGGGCCCGCTGAGTTTGCGGCGGCGGTAAAACGCATTCATGTAACCTATGTGCCCCGGCCCGCTCGCCAGGAAATCGGAATCCAAGGAAAGAATGACGTCGGCCTTATCGGGACGATACACGGTGTTGACGTAGCGCCCGAACGCTAGTTTGCTGCCTTCGCGTGCTCCGTCGCTCCCCGCCGGTTCCCATTGGTGCCACTTTGCAGCAGGAATCTGTTTCAGTACATTCCCGATTTGCGCGGCAAGCGACGGCGAGGTGACCGTGCCCGTTAAGATCCGGAAACCCGCGCCGCCCTGCGTTTTGGCCTTCGCAACACGCGCCTCCGCAGCCTTCAAGAAGTCGGACCATGTACGAATTTCGCCGAGATAGGAAACCGTCTGCGAGCGATCGGGATCATACAAGTTCAATACGGAAGCCTGGGTAATCACGTCCGTGCCGCCGAGACTCGAGGGATGATCCGGGTTTCCGGCTATATGCGTGGGCCGGCCCTCGCGGCTTTCGACGAGCAATCCGACGGCATCCGCGCCGAAGGGCATTGCCGTCGCATAAAACTGCGGTTTACCGAGGATCATTCCGTCGGGCTGCTTGACGTATGGAACGATAAGTTCGTCCGGCTGGCGGCAACCCGAAATACCCGCGAAAGCCAACGATGCCGCGGCCAGCTTCAGAAAATTTCGCCGGTCCACCGTTTCATCCCACTCCGATGCCTGCCGCGGGAATTCGCGGTGCAGCAAATCTTCAAAGCGCGGGTCGTCTGCTAATTCTTCCAGGGTGCGCCAGTATTGCTTGCCGCTCTTCTCCCGCAACTTCGCGCGAAGCACCGTTAGATCCAGACTGTGCTCGTGCACCGCCGAATCTTCTTGGTGCGAGCCGGAATGATCGTCTGCGTGCAAGGAGCCCTCGTGTGCGTCGTGATCGTGCGTGTGGCCGTCGATAATCTCGTTTTCGCGCATACCGTCCATTAGCGATGACACGTCGAACAGCTTGTCAGCTCTTCTGTGGTGCGAATCTTTCGCTCGGCAGCAAACTGTTTGCCGATTTCCGCCTGATTAGCAGGAGTTTTCCAGTCCATGTTGAATACCTGATCGAGCGGGCGCAACGCCTGCTCGGGATTGCGGTGGCAGCCCAGGCACCACTCCATCAGCAGAGGAGAGGCCTGGAACACCAGGGGCATTTGATTGATGGAGCCATGACATGTGGAGCAGCCGACGCCCTTGTTGACGTGAATGCTGTGATTGAAATACACGAAATCGGGGAGGCGGTGAACCTTTACCCACGGAATCGACTTATCGGTCCGGTAGCTCTCCCGTATGGGCTCAAGGTACGCGGAGTCGGCATACAACACGGAATGACAGTTCATGCAAGTCTTGGTAGGTGGTATGCCCGCGACCGCGGAAGTTTCCACGGAGGTATGGCAGTAGCGGCAATCCAGTCCGTCATCGCCGACATGATGTTTATGGCTGAACTGCACAGGTTGTGCGCGCGTAACGTCCTGGTTGGTCGAATACGGCGAACGCGCCAGCCCCAAAACGCCGACGAGCCCCAGCCCAATCAAGAAAACAGCCGAGAACAGACTAAATCTGGAAATAAAATTCGTACTGCGATGAAAGATCTGGGCCATGTCAGCGTTGCACTTTGGCGAGAACTCTCCGGGAAGGAGCAAAAGCCTGGAGGCTCCGCGGCGTCATGGCCGGGAAGTGCGCACCCGGCTCGTAATTGACCGGATAGTTTCCGACAAAACTTTCGGGATTGCAACCTTCTCGCGCAAATTTGTTGAATAATTTTTCTCTAGTTGCGCACGTCAAACGGGACAATGCTTGCGAAAAGTTTGAAAAAACCAGCGGCCTTCCATTGCCGCACCTGCGTGCGAAAGTTTCGCTCTCTGGCCTTCGGATGGCTGCCAGACTCGGCGGGTATAATTTTTCGGGAAGGAGAGATGCGGAAGACGTAGCCGTGTTATCTTAGAAAGACTCTCCGCCGTCGATCGCCACTGCGGCGGAGCCTACCCCGTGAGCTGCTGGGGCGTGGTCCAATCGGTAGGACACCTCACTGTTAATGAGGACGGTGGAGGTTCGAATCCTCCCGCCCCAGCCAATTTCCGGAAATAATATTCCTGGCGGCTAGTCCCGAACAGTCGGCAAACCAGCTTCATTCCAGCCTCTCCAACCGCCGTCCATTGATTCCACGTTGATGTAGCCCATTTTTTGCAGGTTGTCGGCGACGAGCGCGGAGCGGAATCCTCCCCCGCAGTAAAGCACAAGTTTGGTACGCACATCGGGAACCTGCTGCTCGATATCCCGTTCAATAACGCCCTTGCCCATGTGCACGGCGCCAGGGAGATGGCCTTTGGCCCATTCGTTATCCTCGCGCACGTCCACGAGAATCAGCTTCTCACCAGCATCGATTCGTCGTTTGACGTCGGGAACATTCGTTTCCTTCACGCGCTGCTTGGCATCCTGGACAAGCTTCAGAAATTGTGGCGAGTGAACCATGCGATCCTCCCAAGTCCATTCAAACGAAAGAAGCGTAGCACAACAAAACCAAGCCTAGACAAGCACCCGCCGTCGAGAAAAATTCGCGAAACCTCATTTTGCCCGTGCCGAGCGTCGTTAATGGATTTTCAATCTTCAGGAAGCCGGTTTTTCGGCCGGCTCTTTCTTCGAGATGGACCGCACCAGATTGACCAGATTCCAGCGCATGGTTTCGGGCGCGCGATCGCCCTCTCCCATCATCTTTCCTTTGCCCTTGGTGATGATGTAGAAAATCTCACCGTCCGTTTTTCCCGCGAGTGACGCCGGATCGTGCCAGTCGTGCATGGTCAGCTTCATAGACTCGACGACGTCTCCTTTGCCGTCTCCATTGGCGCCGTGGCACATCGCGCAGTCGTATCCGAAAAAGCGGCGGGCTGCCGCGAGGCCTTCCGGAGTGGGCTTTACTGGATTTTTCTTGTCGATGTCTTCCTGCGGGATTTTGGATTCGTCCGCACTGGCTTGGGCGTCTTTCGGTTTTTCCTGCGCGGGGTTTTGGCTGGCGCGCGCCAACCCGAGACTAACCACGAAGACAGCGCCTAAAACGCGGAGTACTTTGGGCATAAGATCCTCCTGACAGGTTGGGCCGGCCGAACGAGAGGAATCGGCGATATTCTTTGGACGGATTCTACGCCCAGGGGAGGGGCAAAGGAAGAGCGTTCGCGCAGCGAAAAAGTTTTTCGGCGCTTCCAGCTTTTTGGGAGACAGAAACTGGAGGGAGGCAAGAAGCATGCTTGGCGTGCACGCTGCCTTTCAGAAAGTGCGGTCGGGGCCGCGCCAGCCTCGATGCGTCCCTCGCGCCGGGAAAAAACCGCCGCGGTTGCAATCAAGAACAGTTCAGTCCAAATCCCGCCAATTAGGACCGGAGGAAATCTCTACGACCAGGGGGACTGTAAGCTTGTGCACGCCTTCCATCTCTTCGCGGACGAGTTTTTCGAGTTTGCTCTTCTCCTTCAGCGGAGCTTCGAACAGCAGTTCATCGTGGACTTGCAAAATCATTTTGGCTTCGAATTTTTCCGCTGCCAAACGCCGGTCGATGCTGATCATGGCCAGCTTGATCAAATCTGCCGCTGTGCCTTGCAAGGGTGAATTCAAAGCCGTACGTTCGGCAAAACTGCGAAGCTGCGCCTGCGGAGAATTAATCTCCGGAATCGGCCGAATTCTCCCGAAAAGTGTTTTCGCCACGCCGGTCTTCCGCGTTTCCGCAAGAATCTTGTCCAAAAACTCCTTCACTCCCCGGTATCGCGTGAAATACGCGTTGATGAATTGCGCCGCTTCTTTCTGCCCGATGCCAAGTTGCTGCGCCAGTCCGAACGCCGAAAGCCCGTAAATGATTCCGAAGTTTATCGCTTTTGCCGCGCGCCGGTGTTCCGCATTTTGTGCCAGCGGTCCGACGCCAAATACTTCCTGAGCCGTGCGCGCGTGAATGTCTTCTCCATTGCGGAATGCATCGGTTAAAACCGGGTCTTTCGAGAAATGCGCCATGACGCGCAGCTCAATCTGCGAATAGTCCGCCGACAGGAGAATCTTGCCCTTCTCCGCCACAAACGCGGCGCGAATCTCGCGCCCCAGCTCCGTGCGAATCGGAATGTTCTGCAAGTTCGGGTCGCTTGAGCTGAGCCTCCCGGTGGCCGCCGTGGTCTGCGAAAAGCTCGTGTGCAATCGCCCGGTTTCGGCGTGAATCAGTTTCGGCAGCGCGTCGACGTAGGTCGATTTGAGCTTGGAAATCTCGCGGAACTCGATGATCTTTGCGGGCAACGGATGCTGCGCAGCCATCTCCTCCAAAATATCCGCGGCTGTGGATCGAACTTTTCCTTTCCCGCGGCGCATTGGCGGCTGCAGGCTCAATTTGTCGAACAGAATCTCCGCAAGCTGCGCCGGCGAATTAATGTTGAATTCACTCCCGGCAAGTTTCCAAATCTCCTTTTCCAGGCGTCGTACTTCCTTCTCCATGGACTTGGACATTTTGTCGAGTTCTTTCGGATCGACGCGGACGCCCACGCGTTCCATGTCGGCAAGCACGGGAGCGAGTGGCAAATCAATTTTCTCGTAAACGTCAGCAAGCTCGCCTTCATCGATTTGAGCACGCAGAACGGGAGCAAGCCGCTGCAGGAAATCTGCACGTTCTCCCGGCCCGCCACCGAGCATCACGTTAAATTGCCGCATCACCACATCGGCGAAATTGTGATTCGCCGTCGTCGGCCGCAGCAGATAGGAATACAGCTGTGTTGCGTGTTTAAGATTTGCGGCGGGCCCGGCGAGTAGCTGAAACAATTTCGGATCGTGGACAATTTTCGCGCGCTTGGAGTCCGCGAGAACCGGCCCAAGCGACCTAAGGGCCTCTCCTTTTTCATCGAGCCAAACAGATCCTCTCTCGCCTGCTTTCGAAGAAACCTCAATCGACGCGATGCGCGTGCCAAAACCTTCGGATTCCCGCTCGCCCAGTTCGAGATTCAGCCAAACCGCCAGCGGCTGCTTCGCCGGCAATTTTCCAAGATAGGCCCGAAAATCAGCAGCGCCAGCAAATGCGGCGTAGTCCGCCTTTACGCTGGGCTCCGCGCTTGCGGGAGCGGACGACGCCAATCCCTCCGCGCTCAACTCCTTTAACAGAGAATTGAAGCCAAGTTCGCGATAGAGCGCGCCAAGCGCCTCGACGTCCGGCTCGCGCCTCTCCAGGGCATGCAAATCGAGCTGCAGCGGTAAATCCGTCGCAATCTTCGCCAACTGCTTCGACATCATCACCTGCCCGCGCTGCTGCTGCAGCGCTTCCCGGTAACGCTTATTGGGAACTTCATCGGCGTGATCCAGCGCTTTCTCGACGCTCCCATATTTCTTGATCAGCTCCGCCGCCCCTTTTTCACCGATGCCCTTCGCTCCCGGAATGTTGTCGATGTTGTCCCCCAGCAGCGCCATGTAATCCACAACCTGCTCGGGCGGCACGCCGAGGATTTCTTCCACTTTCTTTTCGTCGACGATGATGTCCGCTTTCGCTCCCCCCGATCCCGTCCTCAGCGTTCGCACATTCTTCCCGACCAGCTGCATCATGTCTTTGTCGTTCGAAATCACCAGCACGTCCAGGTTCTTTTTTGCGGCCTGCACCGCCATCGCGCCGATCACGTCGTCTGCTTCGTATCCCTGAACCTCGAGAATCGGAAGCCTCATCGCCTCGCATAACCGCCGCACGAATGGCAATTGCACCCGCATTTCGTCCGGCATCGGCTGCCGTTGCGCCTTATATTTTTCAAACAGCTTGTCGCGAAACGTCGCTCCGGGAGGATCGAACACGATGCCGATAAAGTCCGGCTGGTAATCTTTAATGAGCCTGCGAAGAATGTTGCCGAAGAGGAATGGCACATTGGTGGGCGTACCGCCGGGCCCGGTCAGACGCTGCGGCATTGGAGCAAAGAACGCGCGGTAGATGTGCGCCATCGCGTCAACGAGGAACAGTTTTTTTGGCGCGGAAGGCATGCGGCGAGTATAGCAAAGCAGCGGTGCCCGGATTGCCGTGATTCAATCGTCGAGAAAAGAAACGGACCCCGCGAAAGCTTTTCAGAATCGAGGGGCCCGTGGGGAGCCTGAGATTTTGTTTATTGTTGATTTGGCCGGTCGGGCTTGGATCGCGGTTCAGACTGTTCGGAGTTAGGCTTTTTCGAACCACTGGCTGGCTCCGCTCCCGCCTGCGCTTGTGAAACGAGCAGCATGCGCGTGCCACTTTCGAGATGGACGTTTTTCCCCGCCGAAGTAATCAACGAGCCTTGCGTGCTGTTTGCTGCCGCGGAGCTCAAACTTAGCCCGTTCAAACCGAACACGCCCTGGCTGCCGGACGTAAGCTGCCCTGCGGAGTTCAAACCGCCGATAGCTCCCTTTGACGTGCCAGATACTCCTCCCGCTGCATTCCCAGCCGAGTTCAAAGCACCGCCCGCAGTTCCTCCAACGTTGGCGGCTGTATTTGTGATGGCACCAGCCGCACCACCCGCAGTGGAAGCTACACCTCCCAGCGTGCCGCGTCCTCCAGCCATTCCCGAACCCACCGCCGATGCACCTGCGCTTCCCATGGAATCGAAATCAGATCCCGCCACAGCTGCACTCGTTTGTGTCGAAGCAATCGCCTGAATCGCCACGTTCAAGGGAACTTCCTCGCCGTTCTTTAGGATGGCCCTGTCAAATACAATTCCAATCGCCGATTCCGAGTCTCCTTTTGCTCGTGACGAGGCCCGCGTCACGTGCCCTTCCAGCTTGGTCCCCTTTGGAAATGCTGTCTTGCCGCCTGACTTCGCGGGCTCGGTCGTGCGAGCTTTTACCGGATCACCTTGCTTGCATTTTTTTGAATCAAGCGGTGCGCTCAGCGCAGCGTTGAACGTCGACCCGCCAGCGAGTGCGGCGCTATTTGCGCCGGCGTTTGCCGACCCGGAGGCCGACGTCGAGCCATTCGCGGAGGCTTGCGCTCCTTGCTTGCTGACATCCGCGGAAGTGGAAGTGCTCGATTGCGTGCCAGTTTGCGCTCCCGCCTGCGGCCCTGCGGCGGCGTTCGCTGACGCGGGCCCGGTGATCAAAGCTGCGGCGAAGAGTGTTAGTCCAAATCGGTTCATGATACTGATCCCTCCTAAAAATTAGGTTCAGGTCGTCCGAGCTGAGTTAGGCCCTGTTCTGTATAAGGGTCATGCGGAGCCGATTTGATAGAGGCAAGGTCAATGCCACAAGTTAAAGTTTTTACAATCAATAAGATAGAGATAAATTCGGGCGGCGCTCGAGGCCCCTTAGTACCGAAAATTCACCTCATCGCCGGTAGGTTTTACATCGCCGCAAACTCGTGAGGCTCGGCTGATTCTTCCCTTCAGATGATGCCCAGGGGCTTCCCAACTTCAGCAAGTATCTCGGCGGCCCGCAACAGCTGTTCACGCTTGTGAGTAGCGCTAACGATCGCACGCAGACGTGCTTTGCCTTCCGCCACCGTTGGGAAGCCGACCGCTGGGGCGTAAACACCTGCGTCAAACAACTTCTTCGAAAATTCATATGCCTTCGCCGCGTCTCCCACGTGAATCGGAATAATCGGCGTTTCGCTCACCTTAAATTGGAAGCCGCGTTTCTTCAGTTCCCGCTTGAACATTTTCGTATTTGCCCACAGCTTTTTAACCAACTTCTCTCCCTCGGGCGAATCCAGCAACGTAAACGCCGCTTGGCACGCCGCCACCGTAGCGGGCGGATGTGACGTCGAAAAGAGAAATGGCCGCGCGCGCAAATACAAAAAATCGATCAGGTCGCGCGATCCGGCGACATATCCGCCCATCGCGCCGATGGCCTTGCTCAGCGTTCCGACTTGAATATGCACGCGTCCGTGGCAACCAAAATGATCCACAGTCCCACGCCCGCCGCGCCCCAGCACCCCGCTCGAATGGGCGTCGTCCACCATCATGATGCAGTTGTACTTTTCCGCGAGGTCGCAGAGCGCCGGCAGCGGCGCGATATCTCCGTCCATCGAAAAAACGCCGTCCGTAATAATCAGTTTCTTCCCCGGAAACTCGGCGTTCTCCTTCAAAATCCGCTCGCAGTCCGCAACGTCCTTGTGTTTGAACACTTTGATGGTCGCTTTCGAAAGCCTCGCCCCATCAATAATCGACGCATGATTCAGCTCATCCGAGATGATTAGATCCTCTTTGCCGAGCACCGCGGAAACCGTTCCGGCATTCGCTGTGAACCCGGACTGAAACACCACGCTAGCTTCCACGTTCTTGAACCGCGCGATCTGCTCCTCCAACTCCATGTGAATCTTCATCGTCCCCGCGATCGTCCGCACGGCTCCCGCTCCCACGCCGTACCGCTTCACCGCATCCAGAGCGGCCTTTCGCAATGCTTTGTGCGTCGTCAGCCCCAGATAGTTGTTCGAAGCGAGATTGATGACTTCCTTTCCGTCGATCATGCATACCGGCTTGTTCTCGCCGTCCAGCACGCGCAGCTTCGGTGCCACGCCCTTCGCCCGCAACTCATTCAATTGCTCGGAAATGTATTGCGTCGGGCTTTTCTTCGTCGTTTGCGTACCTGTTTCGGACATAGCGTTGCTCCTGTGGGGACGAATTTGCCGGTGGAACTATTTTGCTCCATCCGCAGCACCTGGGACAAACTTCTGCTCGTTACACCACGCCTCGGGTTACAGCAGCTCTGAGTCGTATTTTCGGAATATCTCTTTCATCGCGCCAGGCGTGCGCTCTTTCATCGCGTGTATCGCCTGTATCAACTCATAAATTCGAGGCGTCATCACCAGCAGATATCGAAGCGGGCCGGGTCCCGGATTCCAATAAGTGTGCGGAGTTCCGCGCGGTACGAACACCGCCGATCCGGCCTTCGCTTCCACATCCTGGTCTCCGACCTTCACGCAAAGTGCTCCTTCGAGGACGTACCAAGCCTCGTCATCCTCATGATGCAAATGGAGCGGTGCAATAAAACGAGGTGGCCCCTGCGGACCGCCCGCATCCCGCCATTCCGCGATCACGAAACTGCTCTTGCCGGTTCCAAGAGTAGTTCCAGCCAGAGGAGAGGCAGTAATGGGTGTACTCATTTTAGTGTTCGCAGATTTCGGAAGAAGTCCGGCAGCGTGCTAACGAGAAATCCCGTTCGGGTACAGCAGAATTTTCCCGGCCAGCCCGCCTTGCAATTTTGCAAACGCATTTTCGAACTTTTCCAGCGGTTCTCGCTCCCCAAACAGCGGTTCCAAATCCAGCCGCCCGGCCTTCAACAGCGCTGTCATCTGCACCCACGTTTCATACATCCGCCGCCCATAAATCCCTTGCACCGTTGCGCCTTTGAAAATCACATCGCTCACCAAATCCAGCGGCACATTCTCCGTCGGTATCCCCAGCAGCGAGGCCCGGCCGCCTGCGCGCAGCGCCTTAAATCCTTGCTGAATTGCTGTGGGATTCCCGCTCATTTCGAGCAATGCATCAACTCCCGTTCCGTTTGTCTCCGTGAGAATTCGCGCAACGGCATCTTCAGTCGCCGGATTCAGCACCACATCCGCGCCCATCTTTTTCGCCATCGCCCGCCGGTTCTCGTTCGTCTCCGTCGCAAACACTGTCGAACTCCCGCAAGCCTTGGCCACCGCGATGGCCATCAATCCAATCGGCCCGGTTCCCGTCACTAGCACCGTTTGCCCGGCAATCGGCCCGGCCAGCACCGTATGTACCGCATTCCCCAACGGATCGAGAATGGCCCCGTAATGCTCCGGAATCGCCGGATCGAGCTTCCAGATGTTGGAAGCGGGGATCTTCACGAATTCCGCGAAGGCTCCATCCTGATCGATTCCGATAATGCGCAAATTCTGGCAAATGTGCGCTTCGCCCAGCCGGCACTGGTGGCAGTGTCCGCAATTCACGTGCATCTCCGCGCTCACGAAGTCTCCGGCCTTCACTGCCGTAACTTTATCGCCTACGCTCTCCACCACCCCGCAAAACTCGTGCCCCAGCGTCAAGGGCGGTTTAATCCGCCCCTGCGACCACCGGTCCCATCCGTAAATGTGCAAATCCGTTCCGCAGATCGACGCCGTTTTCACCCGCACCAAAACGTCCGCCGCGCCAATCGCTGGTACTGGCGCGGTTTCCATCGACAATCCCCGCCCCGCTCGCATTTTCCGCAACGCCTTCATCGTCGCCGCCATCTACGCCATTCCTCGCTCAAACGCAATCCCCGATGCTAGCACACCCGCCAGTAACACAGGCTTCAGCCTGTGCTCCTTTATCCTGGTGAAAACGCCGCTCGCGAGAGCTCTCTCTCCTAGATCTTCACCCTTGGCGTTTAGTCTTCCTTCCTTCCTTCCTTCTTTCTTTCTTTCTTTCTTTCTTTTCTCACCCCGAAATCTCTTCCAACACCAACCGATTTGTCGCCGGCCCCATTGTTCCCACCACAATGGCCACCAAACCCATCGCCACCGCCAGCATCGCAAACACCGCCGGCACTCCATGCACCAAAACCGCCCCAATCAAAATCGAAGTAAACGCTGCGCTCAATCTGCTCCAGCTATAAGTAAATCCCACGCCCGTCCCGCGCAGCCTCGTGGGAAACAATTCCGCTTGATACGCATGAAACGCCGCCGAAAACCAATAATTCGCCAAAGTTAAAAGCGCCCCAAATCCCACAACCGCGGCAGGCGCAATCGAATTTCCAAATCCGATCCCCAGTCCCGCCACAAGCAAGGCCAGCACCACAATCGTCCACTTCCGTTCGAATCGATCCGAGGTCCACGCCCCCAGCAACGGCCCAATGGGCGACACCACCGCAATTAACATCGTGTACTCCAGCGAATGCAGCAGCGAAACTCCCCTCTTCAACAAGAATGTCGGCGCCCAATTCGCAAACCCATAAAACCCGATCGTCTGCAGCGCCTGAAAAATCACCAGCATCACCGTCCGCGAAAGATAAGGCCTCCTCCACAACTCCCCAAACGATCCTCTTCCCACCTGGCCGTTCGTGTTCCTCATCCCGCTTTCTTTTTCTGTCATCCCGAGCGTAGCGAAGGACCTGCCATTCTCTTCCTTCTCGCCATTCCTCACTCGCCACTCCCCACTTCTTCCCGCAGAAGAAAACGATTCGTTCTCCAACCCCGACATGATCGCATCCGCCTCCGCCACACGTCCCCGGGTCTCCAGCCATCTCGGCGACTCCGGCAATCGCCGCCGGAACCACCACGTCAGCAGCGCCCCCGACGCTCCAATCACCATCACCCATCGCCATCCGCTCATCAGAAAATGCGTCGGCACCAGCACGCGCGACAGCACCGCCGCCACCGGCACCGCGCAAAATCCCGCCACCTGCGTGATCGCCACATACCGCCCACGCGCGTAGCTCGGCACCACCTCCGTGACATACGTATCGACCACCACGATCTCCGCGCCGATCCCAATCCCCGCAAAAAATCGCAACCCAATCAACCAGCCCGCCGACGGCGCAAACGCATCCGCAAACGTAAACACCGAATAAATCAGCAGCAGCAAAATGAACGCGCTCCGCCGCCCCATCCGGTCGCTCCCCATCCCGAACACAACCGTCCCCACAAACATCCCCAAAAATCCCACGGCCACAAAAAAAGTAAATTGTCTCAGCGAAAGAAAACCAGACGTTTGCAGCGCCGCGCCGATGTACGCCACAATAAAAATGTCGTACAAATCAAAAAAGTTCCCCAGCGACACCAGCCCAATGAACCGCCGGTGAAATCCCCCCAGCGGCAACCGCTCAATCCTCTCCGCAATCGTTCCTTCAGTGATTGTCATGTGTTAAGTGGGTGTCATTCCGAGCGCCAAACCAAAATTGTCATTCCGAGCGTAGCGAGGAATCTGCTTTTCGCGTTTCGTATTTCTAATTTCGCTTTTCGTCTCCTCCTACTTCACTTCCGCCACCACTCCAATCTTCTTTAACGCCCTCAAATACTCCACAACCAGCTCATATGGCACAGGCCCGTACTCCGCCGACACCTGTTCCCAGATACGCACTCGAGAATGCGCCGTGTTGACGAGATTAAGCGCCTCGTACCCATACTCTTCCCCGCTGCCCCACAACCCCCCAAAACTGAGCAGTCTTGGCGTAGCCACGCCCGCGGCCTTTGCATGATCTTCAAAATAGTCATACCCAAATACCGCCAGCGGCCCCTTTGGCTCTGCCTTTCGTTTGTACGACACTAGCTTTTCTCTTGCTTCTTCTGTCGGAGCGTCAAAAGCTGGATGGTCCGTGAAACATCTTCTCTCTTCATTTGCTGGCTCTCCTGGCTTTTTCGTGTTCTTGCTCAATTCGGTCAACTGCTCGTCTATCTCGCGCTCGTAGTAGCAATATCCCGCCTCAGCGTCTTCTCTGTCGAGTTTCGAGAGACTTTGGTCTCTGGTGGCCTTCTGAACCTGCCGGAGTAATTCACCTCTTTTTACTGCCATAGCGAGGTCTTCGCCATGTTTCGAGAGATCGCCCGCCAAAAAATACCCGCTAGCCGCCCCAATAAACGCCGCCCTCTTCAATTTCGTCGTATCAATATTCGCCGCCGTATCGAAATTCGTGTGGATGTACCGGTCCGGCCAATCATTCAAATAAATCGCCGGTATCCCGAATGACGAATCCTGATACACATCGTGGTCGCTCCCCATCGTGTACGCGGAATACTCCGCCCGCAGCGGCTCCTTACCGCCCTCCGGCGCCACGAACGGATATTCCGCCTTCCCCGTCGCCGCAAATTTGTACGACTCCTCGTTCACAAACTCCGCAAACGCCCACGCTACGTCATGCACAAACGAAGGCAAACTCATCGGCCCGCGTGTCACGTGGAACACTGCCTTCGTCTCCGGCCCACCTCCCACCATGTCCATGTGAATGACCGCTTTGATCCGTTTCGCAAACTCCGGCTTCCCATTCAGCAGCGCCAAAGTCCCCTCAATCTCCGGCGGCCAGATAAACCTTATCGTCCGCGCCGGCCCCGCCAATTTCCCCTCCGCAATCAATTTCTGCAAAGTCCGCGCCACCTCCAAGATCGTCACGCATCCGCTCGCATTGTCGTTCGCTCCCGGCCGCTGATGATCCAGGTGGCACGAAAACGCGACTTCCTCCTCCTTCAACTTCGCATCCGACCCCGGAATCGTTGCCGTCACCACTTCATAATTCCCCGCATACTGTCCCGCCTTCACAACCGCATGGAGCGTAATCTTCTCTCCATGCGCCAACCGCTCGCGCATCCCCCGCGCCGTCTTCAGCGACACCATGAACGCAAACGTCTTGTGCTCTGAGAACGTCTCCAAGTGCCCCCACCGAATCAAATTCTCGTCCTCGCCCCACCAAGCCGTCTTCTGGTTTTGCGCATAACTAACAATTCCCGCCGCTCCAACCTTCCCCACTGCCAAATCCTGCACCGCCCCCGGCTGCGCGCTCGCCAAAACAATTTTCCCCTTTACGTTCTTCCCCGCGTAGTCGCTCTCTTTTATCCCCTCGCCCACATCCACCAAATCCGCCGTCACATCCGCCGACTCGCTGTCCTCCGCCAACACCACCGGCTCCCCCTCATAACTCGCCACAAGTCGCCCGGTGTGGAGCTCTGGATCACAATCCTCCTTTAGCAAGACAGCAATCACTTTGCGAGCTTCCTCGTCTGATTGTGGTTTCGTATGCGCGGCTTCATAGCAACCCGCTGCAACCGAGTCAAGTTCCCACAACTCCCCCACCTCCGCGTCCCACGCCGGCCGCGATCTCTGCGTCCCATAAAAAATCTTCCCATCCGCCGGAAACTCCAATATCCGCACATCGCTCAACCCATAAGCCCGCGCCCGCTCCGCCACCAACTCCGCCGCCGCGTGAAATCCCCGCGACCCGCGCTGCCGGTGAAACGTCGCAATCACTTCCAAATTCCTCTTCGCCGTCTCCCCGCTCAACTCATTCGCCAAAGCCGCCACATCCTTCTCCAGCAAGAGCGGCGGCTTCTGCGCTTTCGCCACACCGGCAAACAATTCACCCGCGATCATCGCGATCGTCGCTATCCAAACGCTTCTCCCCTTCACATTTCCCTCCGCGCTCCGCCGACCATCGACGGTGGAACAGACTTCAGTCTGTCTCCTTCTCACCGCCGCGCATTCTACCCTCTCGCTCCTGCATTGGACATCCTCATCCCATTCCTGCTACTTTTTACTTTCGCTTTTCGGATTCACTCTGTCCGGCCCGGTGAGCCCGCATGTTTTCCTTCTGCGTTCCACGTCAAACCTTCCCCCGCCTGCTCCAATACGCGCTCACAGTCGCTGCGTTCTGCTTTTCTGCCGCCATCGCCAACGCACAAACTCCTTCCGCCGATTCCTCCTCACATTCCTCCTCACATTCTTTCTCCAATGCCCATCCGCGCATCGCTTTCACGTTCGACGATCTTCCCGCCCACGGTCTGCTCCCTCCTGGAGAAACGCGCGCCGAAATCGCCACAAAAATCCTGGCCGCGCTCCGCGACGCCCATGTTCCTCCCACCTACGGCTTCGTGAACGCCGCCACCCTCGAAACCGAGCCTCAGGATCTCCCGGTGCTCCAGGCTTGGCGCGACGCCGGCAATCCTCTCGGCAACCACACCTGGTCCCACATGAACCTCGATCAAAATTCTCTCGAGGATTTCGAAGCCAACGTCACTCGCAACGAACCCCTGCTCGCCAAAATGATGAAGCACAAGGACTGGCACTGGTTCCGCTTCCCCTATCTCGCCGAAGGCGACACGCCCGCCAAACACGACGGCGTTCGCGCATTCCTCGCCCAGCGCGGTTACAAAATCGCCGCCGTCACCATGAATTTCGACGATTATCAATGGAACGACCCCTACGCTCGCTGCGTCGCCAAGTCCGACAACGCTTCCATCGCCCAGCTTCAATCCACCTATCTCGACGCCGCGCGCGCCAATTTCGATTTCTATCGCGGACTTTCCCAATCCCTCTACAAACGCGATATCCCCTACGTCCTGCTCATGCACATCGGCGCCTTCGACGCCGAAATGCTCCCCAAACTCCTCGACTTCTATCGCTCCCGCGGCGTCAAGTTCATCTCTCTTCCCAGAGCCGAACGCGACCGCTTCTACCGCGTCGACACCGATCCTAAACTACCCCCCGCCCCCGAAGACCTCGAAGCCGCCATGCTAAAACGCAAAATGTCCGTCCCCGCCGAACCCGTTACAACCATCCAGTTCGACTCCCTCTGCCGCTAACCCCACATCCTTCGCCGCGCCAGCCGCCGCCGGGTGCCCTCGGTGCCGGTTTTGCACCTGGGTGTTTTTACTCTCTTACCCGCAGTCTGCGGTCTGTTCGCTCAAGCCTAGGCTCACTGTCTCACCAAACTGCAAAATTCTCTCCAACTCCTTCTATCGCCTCAACTTCCCCGCGTGTCATTCGAATGATAAGTACCCAGGTACTGTACCTTGACAGTAATCCACTTCCCTGCTATCATTCTCTATGTTCACCTCGAACCTTGAAGGGTTTTGCCCCCCGTCTACCTCGCCCCGGTCGATTTGTTCACCCAACGCCCCGATCGTTCTGCCTTTCCGGTCCGCCGCCACCCCATGCATCCTTCCCGTTACGCAGGAATCGTCGCAACCCCTTTTTTTACATGCACCTGCGCACAGTTTCCGTCACATATGGGGGTGTACTCCCGTGCTTAGGTCTGCCGCCCAATCCCTTCCTGTTTTTTCCACAGTTTCTCGCCTGTGCATGCACAGCACCGCTCGCAACTCCAATCTGTTCATATATTTACTTCACAGTTCTCTGTGTACCCGGGAGTGGGGCTCTCCCCTCCTCTCAAATCGCCTCGGTCTCCCTTCCGGTGCCTGGTCGGCAGCAGCGCCCCTTGCCGTTTCGGGGCTAGCCGTCTCGAAACACACCTGCACTTTCTGGGCGGGCCATACTACTTTCAACTTTCAACCTTCGACTTTCCAACTCTTCAAGTACAATCCCCGCACCTCATTCAGGGGGACCAATGAGCTTTAGCCAGCGTCTTGAAGAAATTCGCACCGGGTTCGAGCGTCCCTTCTGGGTCGCCAACTTCAGCGAAATCTTCGAGCGTATCGCCTACTACGCCACCACCGCCGTGCTTGCCGTGTATCTCAACGAGCAGCTTCGTTTTTCCAGCGAACTCACTGGCTGGTTGGTCGGCACCTTTGGTTTGGTGGTTTGGTTTCTGCCGATTCTGGGCGGCACATTGGCAGACCGCTTCGGATTCCGACGTGCTTTGCTGTTCGCCTACTTGATCATGTCGGTCGGTTATTTCCTCCTCGGCTCTCTTAGCGCGGCTTGGATGGAGCCCCTTCGCCATGCGCTTACGGACAAATGGCTGGTCCTGGCCATACTGATGATTCCGGCACTCGGACCGGGCGTCGTGAAGCCGTGTGTGGCAGGCACCACGGCGCGGGCTTCCTCCGAGAACGTTCGTTCCATCGGCTATTCGATTTATTACACGCTGGTGAACATCGGTGGAGCTATCGGCCCCATCGTGGCCTTCCTGGTTCGCAAGCAGCTGGGCTGGGGCGTCGAAAACGTGTTTCGCGTGGCCGCTTTGAGCGTCTTCCTGATGTTCTGGGCGACGCTGTTTTTCTACCGCGAGCCGTCACGTTCTGGAGAGGAGAAAGTTGCCAGTCTTTTCAGCGCGATAAGAAACATGTTCGTGGTCCTGACAAATCTGCGGTTCGTCACCTTCCTCGTAATTTTTTCGGGATTCTTTGTCATGTTCTGGCAACAGTACATTTCCGTCCCGCTGTTTATCCACAAGTTCATCAATCCCGATGCAAATACCGACCTGTTGCTTTCCATCGACCCCACATTCGTAATCTGCTTTCAAATCGCGGTAGCCTTTGCTACGCGAAAATTGCCGGCCTTCACGGTCATGACCCTCGGAATTCTGATAACGGGTCTCGCCTGGATCTTTCCCGCGCTTCATTCTTCAGTGATGCTGTTCGCAGTGGCGCTGGTATTCGTGGCCCTTGGTGAAACCACGCAGGTCTCCCGCTATTACGAATACGTCTCTCGGCTCGCTCCCTCCGGCCAGCAGGGTTTGTACATGGGCTATGCGTTTCTACCGATCGGCATCGGTTATTTCATTGCGGGTCCCCTCGGCGGATTTCTGGTCCACCGTTACGAGGGGAGCGCTCACCCTCAGCAAATGTGGTGGGTGTTTGCAGTTGTGGGCCTCCTGACGGCCCTTCTGCTGTGGATTTACGACCGCGTAGTGAAGCCCCCCGCCCAGGAGCCGGCAAAATGACGGGCCATTCTCTAAGTACGAGAAGCCTGGATTCAACGGCGCTCGTAGGGGCACGATATATCGTGCCAACTCCGCGTCTTAATTCCGCGTGTTGCGGTCCACACCTTTTCGAGGCCGAACAAAACGTTCAAATTGTTTTTTGGGATTTTTCTAGCTGTCGACTGTCCGCTGTGAGCTGTAAATATTCGGCCGCGAATTTTGCTACCCGGGCTATTCACTATTCACTACGTACTGCTCACTCTCTTCTCAATTCACCATGCGGCGAAGAGAATCCAGAGCTTGCCGCGCCAGCGAATACCGCGGCTCGACCTCGAGCGCCTCTTGAAAACACTTCATCGCGCGGCCATACATCTCTTTGCCAAGATACGCGCGGCCGAGATTGTAATGAGGAAAATGGCGCGGCTCATAGCGGCGCGCTTCTGTGGCTTGTTCGAGCCACGGAATCGCTTCATCGTATCGTCCAAGCTCGATCAGGTATGCCCCAATGTCATTGTAGGGATTCCCGAATTCCGGATCGACTTCGATCGCGCGCTTGCACTCCGCGATGGCGTCTTCGATGCGGCCCTGAAAATGGTAGGTCCAGCCGAGAAACGTATAAGCCTCGGCGGTCGGGTGTAGTTCGAGCGAGGATTGGTAGAGCTCGACGGCCCGGTCGTAGTCTCCCTCCATTTGCGCCTGATAAGCGTCTTGAAGGATTTCCCAGGCTCTCGTCAAGGTTTCCTGGCTCATGACCTAGAGTTAACACACGGTTTTGGCGGGGTCAAAAGTACGAGAGTTCCATCGGTGCGCCCGGAGAACCTGTCCTTTGTGACGGGTCCGGGGGTGGAAATTGCATCCATAAAAAGAGAAGATGGAGTTGTACTCAGCGTGCGAATATGAAGGGGGAGACGTGAAGCGAAATTATCTGGTTCTTGGGATCGCGATATTGGGCATGACAGTAGCGGTCATGGCGCAGGATCCGCCGGCAAAGCGGGCTTCGAAAAAAACCACTCCGAGCAAATCCTCCGTCTCTTCAGCCAAAGGCAAGGAAGTGTTCGACCAGAAATGTTCCATGTGCCACTTTGCGGATAGCGACGCCAAAAAAATCGGGCCCGGACTGAAAGGAATTTCCAAGCGCGGCACGTTTTCCGTGAACAACAATAAGGTCACGGACGCGACCCTGAAAACCTGGATTGAAAATGGCGATTCGTTGATGCCTCCCTTCAAGGATGCTCTGGACGAGCAGCAGATCAAGGACGTCATCGCTTACGTGAAAACGCTCTAACGCATAGGCACGGCCGCGCTAAGCTCGGGTCGGACATCCCCGTATGTCGGCCGGGAAATTCGCGCCAGCTCAAGGGTGATATCTCGCGTGTTTCGGGCGTCCTGGCAAGAAAAAACCCCCGACCGCCTGATCGTTCCAGCCATCGGGGGCAAACTCAATCGGGACATCCACCCAGGCACCTAGCTCGGTCCAAAGCGGCGGCGCCGAAAATTAAAACAACGGCGCTTGCCGATTCTGGAGCGCTGTGTCAGGGCCGGTTCCCTGAAATCAGGGAATCTACTTCAGTACGGCGTCCTTGAACGCCTTCGCTGGACGCAGACGAACCACGGTCTTGGCCTTGATCTTGATGGCTTCGCCCGTCTGGGGGTTACGGCCCATGCGCGCCTTGCGGTGCGCTTTCACGGCGCGGCCGATGTTCGGAATAACGAACTTTCCCGCACCGCCCTTGCATTCTTTGACCGCGAGTTTGAAGAGCTCTTCGAAAAAGAGAACCGCGGTCTTCTTGGGTGTGCCGCACTTCTCGGCGATGTGCGACACGATCTTGCTCTTGCTCATTGGCTTGGCTGCCATCTAGTCTGCTTATCCTCCTGTATTTACTTTCCACCCCGCTGAGAGCGGGGCAGGCCGCGAGCGAAATCCCCCTGGGTGAGCGTAAAAAACTCGGGCCGCAAGGCACTATAGCCAAGGTGAAAGTAGAACGCAAGGAAAAACTGCAAAAAAGGCCGGAAAAATGCGGCTTTTTGAGACGTGCCTGTGAAAAACCCGCTATAACGCTGGCTGCGCAGGCGGGGCGGCGGCGCTCGGCCTCAAAGCGCGGCGAGATCCGTATAAAAGTGGGCGATAGCCTTGATGCCACCGAAGTAATTTTCGAGAGCGATGTGCTCGTCGGGAGCGTGCGCGTTTTCGTCCGGAAGGCCAAAACCGAGCAGCACGCACGGAACTTTAAAAGTGTCATGCATCTGCGTCACAAAAGGAATGGAGCCGCCCTCGCGGATGAAGACAGCCTTTTTGCCAAATCCTTTTTCGAGGGCGCCCTGGGCGATCTTGAAAATTGGCGCATGAAACGGCGCTACCCAGGGCTTGCCGGTGCTCAGCACCTCGAGTTTGCACTTAACGGTCTTCGGCAAAAGTTTGCGAACGAGCTTTTCCACGAGCTTTGCAATGGCGTGGGGATCCTGGTTGGGAACGAGGCGCGTTGAGAATTTCGCGTAAGCCCTCGAAGGGATCACCGTCTTTGCGCCCTCGCCCTGATAGCCGCCCCAAATCCCGTTCAGCTCGAGAGTTGGACGGGTCCAGAGTTGTTCGACGATGGAAAAACCCTTTTCACCCGCATAACCCGGGGCTCCAACGGCTTCTTCGAACGCTTTTTTCTTCCAGGGCAGCGCAATCAGCGCTTTGCGTTCGGGAGCGGAGATTTTTGCAACTTTATCGTAGAAGCCTGGGACGGTAACGCGGAAATTTTTGTCATGAAGTTTGGCGAAGAGTTCGGTGAGAATGGTCAACGGATTGGGGACAGCCCCTCCGTAAACACCGGAGTGGAGATCTCGGATAGGGCCGGTGATTTCGATCTGGTAGTAATTCAGGCCGCGCAGTCCATAGGTGATGGAAGGCACACCCTTCGCGAGCATGGATGTATCGGAAACGACGAGAGCGTCCGCCTTCAACTTCTCTTTGTTCTTCTGCACGTAGTCCCACAGGCTGACGCTTCCGACTTCTTCCTCGCCTTCGATCAGCACTTTTACGTTGATGGGAAGTTTTCCGTTCACTTTCTGAATGGATTCGAGCGCTTTCAGGTGGATGTGCACCTGGCCTTTGTCATCCGCGGTTCCGCGGCCGAACAGGTTACCGTTGCGAACGGTGGGTTCGAACGCGGGCGAAGTCCAAAGATCGAGCGGTTCGGGCGGCTGAACGTCGTAGTGGCCGTAAAAGAGTACGGTCGGTTTTCCAGGAGCTTCGAGAGATTCGGCATAGACGAGAGGATGGAGATTGGTGGGAACGATTTCAATTTTTTGGAAACCGGCGGCGCGCAAATGATCCGCAACCCAGCGGGCGGCACGCTCGATATCGGGTTTATGTTCGCTCTTGGCGCTCACGCTGGGGATTCGCAAAAATTCGCACAGCTCCGCCAAATGCTTGTCACGATTATTTTCTATGAATTCAGCAAGGTTCATAAGAGGGGCTCTCGGGGGCAGTGAGTCCTTTCGAATAAATTCCCACGAAACTTGAAGCGAATGTATCGGACAGCAGAAAGAGTGCGGACTTGCCAAGCGGCTCTCAACTGCTATTTCCCATTCTAGGGCCGGGCCTGCCTTGCGCACAAGCGGGCGAGACGCGAAGAGTCAGATGAGCGGCAGGAATATCGCGACAGTCGTTCGTAGGTTCATTGCGATGGAAAGGAGAAGCGCCGGCGATGGCCATTCTTCTCGCAACACGTCCAAATGACGGCGGCCCGATGCTTTCCCAGCTTCCTAGCACGCCGATTTTGGATCGTGAGGATCGCAGGCCGCGTTAGTCATTACGAGGGATAAGTAATGCGATTTCCGCGGACACTCGCAAACGAAGTGAGAGCGTGAGCTTGGGAACGTTTCCCACTAATAATGTCGGCTACGGGAATACCGCGAGCGACTAACGAGTCAGCGATGAGCGAACGGTGGCAACGCCAGGGAACCGCTTCCGCGCACATCAACGCGCTCCTTTTCTGCTTCGCTAATCTGATCAACCGCTGCAACCCAGACTCAAAATCTGGTGTCTGCATATAGTCGGCAAATCCTCGAAACGACGTATTGCGCCACCCCATATTCGGCGAATCGCGCCGCGCGTGGCGCAGGCCGCCCAACTTACGCAAGTGCACATAGCCAATTCTGGCGGAGCGCAGCTTTGCAGATAAGGTATCTCGGTTGAACTGCGGGTTGCGGCGGGACCGGGGAATACTGCGCACGTCGATTACACGCTTAATGCGGTGCACACGCAGCAGTTCTAGAAAGTCCTTCCAGGTACGCGTGGAGTGTCCAATCGTGAAGACGAGAAGCATTTTGACTATGACTCTTGATGCGTGAGAAAAGAAGCAAAGAGTTTTATCTCGGCGATGCCTATAGGAATCAGTAGACCACCGACGAAGAGAAATTCGCGGGGTTCAGCGTGCCGAATTGTCTCAGCCAAGAGAATGACCGTGGCCAGAAGTAACAAGGCAAGCGAAATTCCGCGATGGAACCGGCGAAGTTCAGATTCGACCCACGAATCCAAATGACGTCTCAAAAGACGCCCTTCGTTGGAATCGGTGCAATTATTCTTGAGGGAGCATGCATTGCACGCCTCCGCGGGCGCACGATAGTGAACAATGCGGCGCTGGTAGTCTGTTTCGATACGCGGCAATTGCCGGCCGGCGGGACATTCCCACAGATCCATTTTGGGGAAGTAAGCAAACCCGGCGTTGCGGTAGCGCTCCGAGCGTTTATGAGAATGACGGGCCATTAGTTCCAAGACGAACGCCACCCCAACGAGAAATACCGCGTAGATGGCGGCAAGAACGACTTCGAGATGCAAACCAGAGATCATGCGCTGGATCTTTTCGTTTCAACAATTTCTGTAAACAACACATCATGGGGTTCATCAAGCGCAGTTCGAGGCCGCATGTGACGCACACCGAGCCAGGAAAGATAGAGGACGGGCAGCGTTCCGCCGAGAATGAAGAGTGTATCTCCAGGGAGGCGCAGCCATTCCAACAGAGTGTTTGTACGATTCGAGAGAAACTCGAGCGACCGCGCGTCGAAATACCCGACGCTGACCGAGTGATAGAGCTGCAGGATGCCTAGCGGGAATAGCGTGGCAAAGACCATCCAGGCAAGCCCGATGTTCAAGGACCAGAAACTGATTTTGGCCGCGCGGTCGCTCCAGCGTTTTTCTGGAATCATGTACCGCAAACAGAAAAGAGCCAGCCCCACGGCTAGCATCCCATAGACTCCCATCATTGCCGCGTGAGCGTGATTAGCCGTCAGGGCGGTCCCGATCTCGTAATAGGAGACGATGGGAAGGTTAACCAGGAAGCCGAAAATTCCGGCACCAAGAAAGTTCCAGAAACCAACAGCAGCCAGAAACATCACCGCCCAGAAATGAGGAAATGGCGAGCGCGAGTCTGAACCCTGATGCGCACCAAGCTGGAGAAAACTCCAGGCTTCCAGAGTGAGAAATGTCAGCGGAATGACCTCCGTCGCCGAAAAGAAGGCTCCGAGAGCCATGTGAATGGACGGCTCACCGGAGAAATAAACGTGGTGCATCGTCCCGACAACGCCGCCGGCGGAGTACAACAGGATGTCAAGGTAAACCACTCTCAGGGCAATCCGTTCATGAACAACGCCGAGAAGAACAAAGATATAAGCGACCATGATGGTCGTAAATAGTTCGAGAAAGTCTTCCACCCACAAATGGACGACCCAGAAGCGCCAAAAATCGGAAGTAGTGAAGTGAGAGTCTGTCCGAGCAAGCAAGCCGACCGCGTAAAAAGCGGGAATCGAAAGAGCGGAGAAGAAGAACAGCCAGGGCATATTGCCCACGTGATCCGAAGCCAGGCGGCCACGAAGACCACGGAAAAGAATTATCACCCAAAAAACCAGGCCGACCGTAAGCAGAATTTGCCAGAAGCGACCAAGATCAAGGTACTCAAAACCCTGAGCACCGAACCAGGACCATCCACGCTGAATCCAACCGGTAATCCCCGCATACTCGCCAGCCAGACTTCCGAACACGACGATCGCCAAGGCTGCCAGTAACCCAAAGGAGAGCCAGCTCTGACGGCGGGGTTCTCGTCCGGCAATCATGGGAGCGAGAAAAATACCGGCCGCAAGAAACGATGTGGAAACCCAAAAAATCGCAAGCTGAAGATGCCATGTTCGCGCAATGTTAAAAGGTAAGGCCCGCGCGAGGTCGAAACCGAAGAAATTGGCAATTTCAGCACGATAGTGCTGGGTGGCGCCTCCCAGAAGCGCTTGCAAGGTAAATAGAAGTGCCATAACCAAGAAGAACCAGGCGCAGGAACGCTGCGCAGGGGTCAGGACCACCTCGTCAGGAGCGCGGAACGAAACATGCTGATCTTCTCGCCCGTGCCAGCCCAGGAAATTCCACCGGCCAAATGCCGCGAGCAAGACGCCGATGCCGCCTAGCAGGGCGATCAAGGAGAGGACGCTCCAAACAATCGCATCCGCAGTAGGATGATTTCCAACCAGTGGTTCAGGAGGCCAATTGTTCGTGTAGGAGTAATTCAAATTCGGGCGCAAGCTCGAACCCGCCCAGGCTGACCAGCTAAAGAAGGCTGTCAGTTGTTTGATGCGTTGAGGATCGGTGATGGCCGAGGGCCGTAGTCCATACTTGGTGTTCGGAGATCCAAAATATTTAGCATAGTAGATATCAAGCTTCTCAAACGCTTCGGTTTGCGCAGGCGAATACAACAAGGTTCGCGTGCTACCGTCGTAGCGATTGGTTTTGAAGTCTAAAATGGTCTTCTGCTTGGCTGCCTCTGAGGAAGGGCCCCCATAATGATCGATCGCAATCAGGGCTGCGCGATGGAGATAGTCAGCGGTGAAATCCGGGCCGAGATAGGCGCCATGCCCAAAGATCGAGCCATACTCCATGAGCCCGTTGCGGAGAAAGACTTCCTGGCCGACAGTTACATCCGTTCCGGTGAAGAGGACTCTTCCGGCGGGGTCAACAACTTGCGCGGGGATTGGCGGCTCATCGGTATAGGTTCGATACGCGAGCATTCCGAGGATAAGGAATCCGCATAAGACGACGATCACAATGGCCTGGATCCAGCCGTTTGAGATCAGCAAGTCGCGCTTTGCCGAGTCGTTCGTGATGTTCTCCTCACGTCAGAGAGTGCCAGAAGCAGCAGCCTCTTCCAGTTTACGAGGGCAATTGGCAGCGCTCCATGCCGTGCTCAAACTTTATCGCTGCTTTCGGGCCAGGCGATAGTCAGCAGAAAAACGCTGTCCTCGACTGCCTCCACATCATGAGGCACGCAGTGATCGAGGGCGAGCAAGTGCCCAGCGGGGAGCTCCACTACGCGAGCAGGCAAATGAAGCCGGATATGGCCGTTAAGCGACTGTACCGAGATTCTGCCTGCGGCCGTATGCTCATGCATGCGCGTATTCGCCTTCATAGCGATAAGCAGGATGCGCAGATCCGGGTACTTTACGAGTGTTTTTGAACTTCGCCCCGCGGGATGCTGCCATGACTCATCCCGGTGAAGCTGGTCGAGTTCTCTTGCGAAGTCGAATTGGAGCACCGTTCTGTTGAGCGCCCCATCAATGGCTTCGTGGCCGACACCGGAACCTCGGGGAGATCCTGTTTTTTCAGTAGTCATCAATTGTACTCCGGCGGGAGCTGGTTTGCCCGCACAGTGTATCGTGACACGATATATAATTCAAAGCATTCTCGGCCTGATACTTCAAAGTGCAGGTCGTATAGTCGCGCAGTCAATGATTCTGGCTGGCAACAGAAGCGGCATGTTTGAGATAGGCGTTTGACACGCGATTTTTCAATGTACTCAATCATCCGAGCTTCGGGCTTTCCAGAGTTGTGCCGGCCGGAATCCCCGGGAAATATTCGACGCAAATCGGGTCGCGGAATGGTTGAGAGGGAGACGGCGGAGCGTGCTGACCGAGGGCGGTTCATGGCCGGTCCGGGGACGGCAAAACAGCCGGCACGCGACTCGCGCCTTACCCAGAATGGTACGAATTAAAGCTCAAAAGAACAGGGTTTAGTTACTCAATTCGCAGCGCGTTCATGGGCGAAATAGATGCCGCTCGGTTTGCGGGAATTATGGCCGCGAAAAATGAGCAGACCGCAAGAGCCCCCGCAGCCACTGTCAGCGCGAGCGGGTCCCAAGAGGAAACGCCATACAGCTGGGCTGAGATCAATCGCCCGGCGCCGACCGCCAGAGGCAACCCGATGATGAGGCCAGCCAAAACGCGCTTGAATGCTCCTTGCAGAACCAACTGAACGACTTTCGCGCGGTCAGCGCCAAGCGTCATGCGAATACCGATTTCGTTGGTTCTCTGAGCAACGGTGTAGGCCGTGACCCCGTAGAGACCAACGGCAGCCAGCACGAGAGCTACAATCCCAAACAGGCCGGCAAGGCTGGCGACGGCGCGCTCCTGGTCGAAAGAAAGCTCGACTTGCTGTTGCATGGTCCTGATGCTGTTGATGGTCAGGTCGGGATCCAGCTCCGCGAGCGTCGTGGTAAGCAGCGGCTCGAGTGCCCCGGGAGAAAGATTGGTTACCAGCATGATTCCACCAATGAAGTGCGACCGCAGTTCGAGTCTCGTCATTATTTCGTCGTGGTAATCGACCGTCTGAGCGAGGGGCACGTAGAACATCGGGTGCGCAGGCCGACTTAAGCCCCAACCCGCAAACTTGGCATCGCGCACGACGCCAACGATAGTGAAAATACTGGCGTTTTGAGGCATGTCCAGTCCGAAGTGCTGGGCCAGCGGGTCCTCGTCGCTCTTGAAAAAACGCTTTACAAATGCTTCGTTCACGATGGCCACAGGAGCCGTGGTTTCGTTGTCGGCAACCGTGAACGAACGCCCACGGACAATCTGCATGCCCCAGTTCTGAAGATAGTCGGCGCTTACGCGATCCCAGGACGCGCCCGAATTTTCGTTAAATTGGCCGGGAGGATGACCGGCCACCATAATCAATTCGCCCCAGTTGTCGGTGAGCGGGTTATACAAGGCCATGCCGGATCCTTGCACTCCGGGGATACGATTGAGATGCTCTTCGAGCTGGCGGTACAGGGCCTGCAACCTGGGTTGCGTGTAGCTTGCCGGAGGATGGTTGATACTCACCTCAACGCGCCCTTGCACCTTGTATCCGAAGTCCTGATTTTCAAGTTTATTCAGGCTCCGGCCCAACATCGTTGCGCCGGCGACCAAAACGACGGACAAGGTAGCCTGTACAACCAGAAGCGCTTTACGCGCAAAGGAAGAACGGTCGCGGGTACCGCGGCCCGAACCCCGCAAAGCTTCCGCAGGATCGGTGCGCGTTGCAAGCCAGGCGGGAGCCGCCCCGAAAATGATTCCGGTAACCAGCGCCAGGGCGAAAGCGAAGGCCAGAACGATGAGCGAAGGTGCGGCGCTAATCGGCAGGAAATGAGCGCTATGAAAGGCCAGCGTCAACAAGAGGCGCGCGGCCGCCGTGGCCACCAGGAGTCCGGCGATCGCGCCGCCAATCGCCAGCAGAATGCTTTCTGTGAGCGCTTGACCAACAATCTGGCGAGGCGTGGCTCCCAGGGCCAGCCGCACAGCCGTCTGCCCGCGACGCGCTACGCCGCGCGCGAGCAAAAGGTTCGCAACATTGGCGCAAGCAATCAGTAACACCAACCCACATACAGCGAGCAGAATCTGGAGGCTGCGGCCGTACTCCTCTTTCATTACGGCCACGCCGGCACCGGCAGGCACGACGTTGACCACCTGCTTGGGAAGCAGCTTGATTACGTCCGACATCCAGTTGGCGGGATATCCGGAATCGTATTGCATCCACTGGCGCAGAACGCCCGTGAGGCGCGGAGCCATGCCTGCAATGGAAGCACCCGGGCGCAAGCGCCCGATCATACGCAGCCATGCCGAAATGGACTGGTGCAGGAGACCGCCCTGGCCATCCATCATGGGCTCCTGTTGGAGGGGAAGCCAGATGTCCGGAGGATCGCTTTCGAGGGTCTCGCCAAAAAATCCGGGTGGAGCGACGCCGACTACGGTGAAGGGGTGGCCCTCGACCACTAGCGTTGAACCCACTACGGAAGGATCCGATGCGTAGGCTGTCAGCCAAACGCGGTGGCTAAGGACGGCAACCGGGGAGGCAGCTGGCGTGTCGTCCTGCGGGGTGAACATGCGCCCGCCGAAGGCCTGGACTCCCAGTGTGGAGAAGTAATTGCCGCTGACGTACTCCGATCGAAGAGGTCTGGCGGCCGACTCGACGCCTTGAAGGCGCACGCCTAAGCGGCCGCGTCCCGCCTGGAAAGCGGCCACCTCCTCAAACTCCGGAGTTTCCGTCTTCAGGCGCTCGTACAAGGAATACGAGAACATGCCCCAACGGTCCTGGGGACCGCCTTCGACGCAGCAATCATCACCGTCGCCGACACGGTAGAGCCTGCCGGGATCCGAAACAGGCAGCGAGCGGAGCATGACGGCGTGGATCAAGGTGAAAATTGCGGTGGTCCCGCCAATTCCGAGGGCCAGCGTTAGAATCGCCGCAGCTGTAAAAACAGGCGACATACGGAACTGCCGAAGGGCGTACCGTAAACTGCCGGGAAGATTTGGCATGGCATACCTCTACCATGGTTACGTAAGTTAGCCGCCGAGGGTTCCCAAGTCCGACAGGCTTCTGTACAACGCCAGCAGCCGGCAAAATTCCCTTGGGAGCTATTCTATTGACGTTTCGGAGAGCGGTTCGTCACGAGGGGGAACGGCCAAAACCCCACGATTTGCAGGCCGTGGTATGAGCAGAGTGCCGGGTTAGTTTGGAAACTGCCAGCGCTTAACCGCCGGCGATGGCACCGAGAATCAACAAGGGCTCGGCACCGGAGGCGATGGCGTCGGGAAGAGGTGCGTCGGGCTGCTCGTGAGAGAGATCCTCGCCGCAGGCGAAGAAGCGCAAGAAGGGGCGGCGCTGTTGCGTGACGTGATCGCGGATGGTGCCGCTGAGCATCGGGTAGCGCGCTTCGAGGGCGTCGAGAACGGAGCGCTGCGTGACTTGGCCGGCGATATCGAGTTCGACTTCGCCGCTGATGTGCGCGAGGCCTCGCAGGTGCGGCGGAAGGATGACCCGAATCATGCCAGCGTCTGAACCTCGACAGAGAGTACGGCAGGGAGATCGCGAACGATAGGGGCCCAGTTGTCACCGCCATCGGGAGAGACGTAGACCTGGCCGCCGGTGGTACCGAAATAGATGCCACTCTTATCCAGAGAATCGACGGCCATGGCGTCGCGGAGCACGTTCACATAGCAATCGCGCTGGGGCAGACCTTTGCCGAGTTCTTCCCATTCGTTGCCACCGGATTTGCTGCGGTACACGCGCAATTTCCCATCGAGAGGGAAATGCTCGCCGTCGCTCTTGATGGGCACGACGTAAACGGTATCCGGCTCATTAGCATTCACGTCGATGACAAAGCCGAAGTCGGTGGGCAAGTTGCCGCTGATTTTTTGCCAGGAGTCGCCGGCGTTGTCCGTGCGCATGACGTCCCAATGCTTTTGCATGAAGAGAACATCGGGACGCAAGGGATGCAAGGCGATGCGGTGAACGCAATGGCCGACGTCGGCGGTGGGCTCGGGAATGTACTTGGAATAGAGTCCTTTGTTGATGGGACGCCAGGTCGTGCCGCCGTCGTCGGTGCGGAACGCGCCTGCGGCGGAGATGGCGACAAAAATTCTTTTGGGGTTCTTCGGATCAACGAGGATGGTATGGAGGCACATGCCGCCAGCGCCGGGCTGCCAACGGGGGCCGGTACCATGGCCGCGCAATCCGGAAAGTTCGTGCCAGCTTTTTCCGCCGTCCGTGGAGCGGAATATCGCGGCGTCCTCCACCCCAGCGTAAACGGTATCCGGATCGTGGAGCGATGGTTCGAGATGCCACACGCGCTTAAACTCCCAGGGATGTTGGGTTCCATCGTAGAACTGATGCGTGGTGAGCGGCTTTCCCGATTCCTTGGACACGTCGTAAACAAATTTGTTGCTCTCGCCCTTGGGGGTTCCGCCCGGGCCAGTGGTCGGCTCGCCAGGAGGAGTGCCGGGTTGAATCCAGGTTTTGCCGCCGTCATCGGAGCGTTGGATGACTTGGCCGAACCAGCCACTGGTCTGGGAGGCGAAAATGCGATTGGGATCGGCGGTGGATCCCTTCATGTGGTAAATCTCCCAACCGGCAAAGTGCGGGCCGGCGACGTCCCAATTTTGGCGTTTTCCGTCGGAAGTGAGTATGAAAGCGCCTTTGCGCGTACCGACGAGAACTCGTACTTTGCTCATGGGAAGCTCCTTCAGACAGGTAAGGTTCGGCGCCTGCTAAACGCCAAAAGATTTTCCGCGTATTACTTGCAAAATGCAAGTAATAAATTCCGTGAAACTCCGCATCAAGGTGTGTCGGACAACTAGCCTACCGCAAAGACCTTGCGCCTGTCTGCACTCCTCGACAGATTGGCGGGACGAGGCGCCGAGAATAACCTTCATTAATAACTTTCATTAGGAATGCAGCTGGAGGAAATGCGGCAACGGAATGGAAGCGCGTGCACAAAAGCGTGGCCAGCCGCCAAAGTTAGAGACGGTTGCAGGTGGGGAACACCTGTCCTGAGGGCCAGTGGACGGTGTTTGCTCCGGCGTTCGATGATGGCGGTATGAACGGAACAACGTCTCCAACACACCGACGCAGCGGGAGGGCCTTCCACAAGATACGCGTGCAGGCCCAAGGCCGTGCGCATAACGGCAAGAAGTTTAAAGAAGCGTGCGAGACCGTGGTGGTCAACGCGCACGGCGGGTTGCTGATGCTGAAGCATGAGATCGATAACGGCGAGATGATCGTCTTGACGAACCCGGAGACATTGGAAGAGCAGGAATGCCGCGTTGTATATCAAGGGGAGCCCTGCGAGAGAGGTCAGAGGATTGGCGTGGAGTTTCTGACGCCGGCGCCTCGCTTCTGGGGACTGGAATTCGGCGAGTTGGCTACGCCGGGCGGCGGGGACGCCACGGCCGTTCACTAGACCGCCTCCACCAAACGTCCTTGAGAATTCGTTAACTAGGTGTTAGCCGGAACGCTTTGCGTTTTGGCACCGGCGGGGATGGCGCGGCCCCGGCGAATGAACCGATCTCCCAAGCGCCAGAGTAGCAGCACGCCGACAATGGCTCCGTAGGTCAGCGGCCTCAAGACCGCGGATTTCACCAACCAGTAGTAATGAATCACCCCACAAATCGCGCTGATGTAAATCAAACGATGAAGCATCTGCCAGCGGCGTCCGCCGAGACGGCGAATCGCCGCCGCGGTGGAAGTGAGCGCCAGTGGAATTAATAGAACGAAGGCGGTAAAGCCCACGGTGATGAAAGGGCGCTTGTAGACGTCCTTCCCCATGGCCGCCAAGCTGAAGTTTTGATCGGGGCCGAGGTAGACGAGAAAATGGAGGCAAGCATAAAAGAAAGCGAAGAGGCCGAGCATGCGGCGGAAGCGAATCAGCTCGGGGAGCTTGAGGAGTTTGCGAAGAGGCGTGATGCAGAGAGTGAGGATGAGGAAGCGGAGGATCCAATCGCCGGTAGTGTGCTGGAGAGTTTCAACTGGATTTGGGCCGAGATTGCCGGTGAGCGCTCGACCTGCGAGAAGGCCAAAGGGCACGAGGCAAAGGAGAAAGAGGGGAACCTTGGTCCACTTGTTGGAGAGAAACGAGCGCACGCTTCGGATCAGCCTCAGTAATATTTTTTCAGATCCATGCCAGTGTAAAGGCTGGCGACCTGGTCCTGGTAGCCGTTGAACATAAGCGTCTTGTGGCGAAAAATGTCGCCGAGGCGGCGTTCCGTTGCCTGGGACCAGCGCGGGTGATCGACGTTGGGATTCACATTGGAATAGAAGCCATATTCGTGGGAGTTGGCGATATTCCAGGTCGTCGGCGGTTCCTTTGAAACAAACTTGATTTTGATGATGGACTTAATGCTCTTGAAGCCGTACTTCCAGGGAATGACCATGCGCACAGGCGCGCCGTCCTGATTGGGAAGCGATTCGCCGTACATCCCCACACAGAGAAGCGTAAGCGGGTTCATAGCTTCATCCAGGCGCAAGCCTTCCAAATAAGGAAATTCGATGCCCGCCAATTCCGGTCTCGCTTTCGGCATTTGGCCCAAATCCCAGTACGATTCGAAGGCCACGAACCTTGCCTTGGGAGTCGGCTCAACAAGCTTGGCAAGAACGCTAAATGAGAAGCCGATCCACGGCACAACGATCGACCAGCCTTCCACGCAGCGGTGACGGTAAATGCGCTCCTCGAGGGGAGCGAGCTTGAGAATTTCGTCCAGCGTGAATTTGCGCTTGGTTGTAACCTCACCCTCGACGGAGACGGTCCAGGGAGAAGTGCGGAAATTCTGGGCGTTTTTTGCGGGCTGGTCCTTGTCGACGCCGAATTCGTAGAAATTGTTGTAGTGTGTGACGTCCTGGTAGGAGGTTTCCTTTTCCGTGGTGCTGAAAGGGCTCTTGATGAGGCCGGGGAACTTTGTCGCTGCATAAACATTTCGAGACGGTGAGGCAAGATTCAAAAGATTTCTTCCGGCGAAAGCGGCGGCGCCGGTGATGCCCATGGCTCTAAGAAATTTGCGGCGGTTGAAATAGATCTCTTTGGGGGTGACGTCGACGTGAGTTAGTTCAGGCTTTCTTTGCAGCAACATTTTGCCTTCCTGGAGTGCAGCGAGAGAGTTCCCTCATATAGTACGCACGTTCATTTAGATTGGATGCACAAACTTGCGAGAAGATTCGTCGTCCGCTGATGCAATCACATTACGAAGCTAACGGTGGCCGTGGAGTCGTTCGAGAACTCTTTGGGCTGCGAGTACGCCGTGGTATTGGGCCTCTTCGAAGATGGAAATGCTGCTGAGATCGGAATTGGCGAAGAGGAGACGTGAGTCGCGGCGCGGCTGCGCGAGGCGAAGCCGTTCCTCGGAGAAAACCGAGCCGACGGCGGGGCGGATCATGGCGTGGCCCATGCGCATGACATCGATGCGCGAGACGCACTGACGGATGTCGGAATGGACGCGCTCGAGATCGTGGAGAATGGCTTGCTTCCAATAGATCCAATCTTTTTCGAGAAGAAGTTGGCGATTTTGTGCGGGCGTGCCGTCGACAAGCGACCAGTAAAAGGTCCAAACGGTGCGATCGATGTGGGTGCGGAGAGTTTGATGCGTGGCGTCGACGTAGCCGAGCGTTGGCGAATCAAGGAAGACAGTGTCCCAAGTGGGCTCAGCGCCACGCGAATCGGGGATGCGCTCGAGCGTCAAATTGGCGGTGAGCCACGGGGAATAAATGAAATCGTGGATCCGGGGGAAATTCTCAAGCAGATAGGGAGCGAGGAAGGTGGGCGCGGCAAAGATGACGAATTCGGACTGAAATTCTGTGTCGCCGGAGAAGACGCTGAAGCCGCGTTTCGTTTGCTCGATGCGATGGACAATTTCATTAGTGCGGACATGATCGCCGACGCGTTCGAGCAGTCGGCGCGTGATCCAGCCGTTTCCTTCGGGCCAGGTGAGCGGGCCTTTTTCTTCGACCTCGCGCGAACAAAAATAATGGATGCCGGCCCACGCCGAAGTGTCTTTCGCGAGCGCGCCGTAATCGTCGCGGCAGGCGTAGTTCATGTACCAGTTCACCAGACGCGAATCACAGCCTTGCTGCTGAAGCCAATCGGAAAAGGAGAAGCGATCCAAAGCCTTGAACTTGGAGGAGCGGCCGAGTTCGAGGGGGATCGTGAATTCACCGCTTGCGCGAAACTTTGCAAAAAGATCTTCGAAACGCTGAAACTGGTCGCGATCTTTTTGCGTTAGGCCGACGACGGGTTCGATGCCATCTTGCCACCGGCCATAGAGAAAAAGACGCTCCTGAGGAGCGAAACAGAGGTAGCGCTCTTCCCACTGGCCATTTTTCAGGACTCCGAGATCTTCGAAAAGTTCGCGGACAAAGACAGCCTTAGGTCCGGGCACGGGTACGTAGTGTGCGGCCCAGGGATAGGCCGTGACTTCGTTTTCGCCCCAGCGGGCATTGCCGCCGGCTTGTGGATTCATTTCCAGGAGGACGAAATCGGTGAAACCCCTTTTGCGTAAACGCCAGGCGGCGCTCAGGCCGGCGATGCCTCCGCCAACGATTACGACGGGAAATTTTTCGATGTGCTTCGCGGCAGGAAAAGAGGCACGGTCTCGCAACCTATGGCCCACCCGAAAGGAATCGTTGACGAAGGAGCCCGCGATCGGGCGGTCTGATTTGAGCGAAAGTCCAACGAGGGCGGCACTGCAAGCACGGAGGAACTTGCGGCGTCCAACCTTCAATGACTGATGTCCTTCCAATCGTTTTCGTAAGTGCGGACGAGTACTTGACTGTTCAGATGATTGGCCGGCATGGGCAGCGGAGCCATGTCCGGCGGAAACTGAAACAGTGCGGGCAAACCTTCGACATTGATGAAACGAAGCCCACTGGGGAGAGAAACGGGCGGAGTGTATTCGTGATTTGAGGCCAGGACAAAGCCCCACTCGCCGAAAGAGGGAACGTAGACGTGGTACGGATATGTTTGAAGGCCGACCTGTTTGATCGTTTGTACGATGCACCAAAAGGAGTCCCGAGCAAACATGGGCGAGGTGCTCTGCACGACCATCAGCCCTTGAGCGCTTAGGTGGCGCGCCACGGCGCGATAAAAAGCCGTGGTATAGAGCTTGCCGAGCGAATAGTTCGTGGGATCGGGAAAATCGATGACGATGAAATCGAAGCTGTCGGTGTTCGAATCGACCCAGGGGAAAGCATCGGCATTGATCACATGGACGCGAGAAGAGAGAAGCGAGTTGTCGTTCAGCTTCGTCAACATCGGATGCGAAGAGAAAAGTTTGGTCATTTCCGGATCGAGATCGACCAGAGTGATGCTCTCAATTTGAGGATATTTGAGAATCTCGCGCACCGCCAAACCATCGCCGCCGCCAAGGACGAGAACCCGGCGCGGAACGGGAACCGCAGCGAGGCCAGGATGGATGAGGGCTTCGTGATAGCGGTATTCGTCGCGAGAGCTGAACTGGAGATGGCTATTGAGAAAGAGGCGAAGATCGTCCTTGAAGCGAGTGAGGACAAGATGCTGGTAGCGCGTGTCGCGAGCAAAGATGATGTCGTCGGCGTAGATGTTGTCCTCGGCGGTTGTGGTGATGTGGCGGGCCTCCGCCATGCCAACGCTCAAGCCGCATAAGACGAGTACGCACGCTAAGCGCAGCGGCCGTGAGCCGGAAAGCTGGCTGGAAAACAAGTACGTGCTCCAGAGCGCCACTCCCGCATTGACAAGCCCAAAAAGCATCGCGGAACGTACGAGCCCGAGACGCGGCACGAGCAAAATCGGAAATAACAACGAGGCGCCGAGCGCGCCGAGGTAATCGAAAGTAAGGACGTGAGCGATCACGTCGCGGAATTGGTAGCGGTCTCGCACAATGCGCATAAGCAGCGGAATTTCGAGGCCGACGAGAATGCCCATAACGATAACAAGGGCGTAGAGAATCAGTTCGAAGCCCTGCGTGAAAGCGAAGGCCATCATCAGGAGCGCTGAGGAAAATCCGCCGATGACGCCGAGCAAGAGCTCGATCCAGACAAAACGATAAACGAGGCCGCGATTCAAGTAACGCGAAAGCGCGCTGCCGATGCCCATGGCGAAAAGGTAGGTGCCGATAATGGTGGAGAACTGGAAGACGCTGTCGCCCACCAGATAGCTGGCGAGCGTGCCGGCGACGAGCTCATAAATGAGGCCGCACGCCGCAACCAGCAGCACCGAGATGAAGAGCAGGATGCCCATGCGTCAGTGGATTGCAGACGCGATGATAATGCAAATGCCTATGGACATAGCGCCGACGAGAATTGCCAGCGCCATGTTGTGTTCCTGAACGATTTCCTTCCAGAGATGGTACGGCGTTAGCTTATCCATCACCAAGAAAGCGATGATGAAAATGAGCATGCCGAGAAAGGCAAATGCCAGTGCAGCCATGATATTGCCGAGCGGAACGAGGTTCATCTTATTTGCCTCCGGTGTAGTGGTGATAGAAGCCGTAAACGGAACGATAGGATCCTGGATTATCACGAACGGACTTGGGAACGTTTTTTAACTGGCTGATCCTGTCGAGGCTCCAGCCGCTGTGCTGGGCAAAGGCCGTTCCTCCGAGGACCAACACTCCATACGCTAGATAAAGTTTTCTGAACATCGCTTAATCCTCCGAATTGCCGATTTTGATGGGCGGATGATCGCTTTCGGCCCAGCGCATGCGCTCAAAGTTGATGGAGCGCCAGGTGATAGCGATGGCCGGAAGCAAAAGCGCGAGAAAGGCAATGCCGAAAAATCCGAAGACGGGGACATCGCGCTCCACTTGTACCGAGTAGGCGATGGGCGGATGCTTCGGGTCGACTTCGGGTTCGATGCGCAAGTAATAATGACCAGAGGGCACGCTCGGGATTACGACGTTGTCCGTTCGACTGCCTTCGGTCCATGACCCATCGCTGTCGTAGCCATGGTAAAAGCTGACTTCGCGGCCGAAATCCCAGGCTTGCCCGGTCTCCTGATTGATCAACGCAAAATTCAGATAGATCCAAGAGTTGTCAACGCTGGCGGAGGTGGTGACTTCCACGTTAGAGATCCGGTCCCCCAAGGTGAACGGGTCGGTGACAAACGAGGCTTCGCCTTTGGGCTCGCCGGAATTCAAGCGGTAGCTGGAATTAAAGACGATGCTCTTGTGAGATGCAAAATCAAATCCGGCCAACAAAACAAGAAGAAGAAGGGCAAAAGCGAGGAAAGCGGACCAAATACCCTTAACGTTTTCGCTGACGGGCGAGGGCTGATTTTCGTAAACGCCAACCGCTTCCGGGGGATGGCCGGGAAGATTGAAGGACTTCCAGATATCGGCGCCATACATATACTCGCCGAGGGACCATGTCACTTCGTTGGCGTTTTTTTCCGAGGACAAGACGCGTGGCGGCTTGACGTAATCGGTTACGGTCGCATGTTCGCCGACGCGGACCTGCCAGGGAAATTCGCCGAGGACGTAATTCGTATTGGCGTCGGAAGTTTGAAAGTGTTTGTAAATTTCGCCGAGATAGTTAACGGAGGAGAACTGGACGACAGGAAGTTCCTTGCAAACGCTGATGTCATTCCAGTGGCCGTTATATTCCGTGAGATAGTGAGTCGCTTTGTACGGATTGAAGAGGACATACTCATGCCAGTCATAGCGGATGCCCTCGACGGTGATGCTGCGCCGCTGGAAGCCGATGACTTCGTAATCCGTTCCGCGAAGCTTGCCACGAGCGCCCAAGGGAATGAGCGGCGGCACTTCGCCGGTGATGACTTGAAATTTCTGCAGGATCTGGAGATTGGGATCCTTGGCGTCCAGGATCGAGTGGCAACTCTCGCAAACCACGGTTTCAGCGTGGCCCAGCGAACGCAGCACGATGGCCGCTCCGCATTGTGGACAATTCAACGCCCTAACTTGCGGCTTCGGCGGATTCGAAAGCGGCGGCGTGCCTGCGCTCATCACCAGCCCTCGAAGCTGCGCAGATTTTTCAGTTTTAGATCGTCGAACTCCACAAATTCTCCCAGATAAAGCGCGGGCTCGTTGTCGCTGAAATCCAGCGTGGCAAACTTGCCCGTCTCGCTGCGAAGATCGGCAAAGGTGACGTCGGTCTTGTCCCAATATTGAAAGGGCAGCTCTCCTTCGACGCCGCGGTAATGAGCGGGCGTAATCACGGTCAGCGTGTAGCGCTGATTGTTCCATGTGTACTGCTGACCAACCTGAATTCGGGTAGCGGCGGGCAGAGCGGTTGTGTTGCTGGCGAATGAAATCGCGAATTCATTCTGCGCGTCAGAGAGCCACGCGCTCGCGCCGTCGTTCATGGTGATGTGCCATTCGTTCCAGCCGCCCTGATCGTATTCGTAGAGAATGCGTCCAATGACGACGAACGCCTTGTTGCGATAAATGCCTTCCGTGTTGAGCTGAATCGGCGAACTGTCCGGCGGGAGATCGGCCACTTGGCCGACTTTTTTGAGATCGACATCGGTGCGCACGAGAATACTTTTGCAGTAAGGACAAACCGTCTGCACGCTGCTGGACCATCGGAAGACAATTTTTGCGCCGCAGTTCGGGCAGTTCGAGACGGGCTGGGTCATCTTCCGCTGCTCACCTGTTGCACAAGAGAGCCCTCACTCTAAGAGTTAATCGCCGGCCGCCTGTTGCCGCGCCACCTCGTATGGCCGCGCAAGGCGCCTCACGGAAACAGATCTCGCATGGAAGAGCTGCTGGAGCGCCGCTTCAAAATTCCATTCCGCGCGCGGCACGCAGCAAAAAAGGTTCAAGCAAAGTGAATTGTGCTCGGGAAAGGTGTGACACGCGATGTGCGATTCCGCCAGCAGACAAAGCCCGGTGATTCCGCCGGTCCCGGGAAACTGATGCCACTGTGTTTCCCCGACGGGCCGCAACTTCATCCCGCGAATCATTCCGTGGAATAACGTTTCGACGGCCCGCAGGTCGCGCAGAGACTCTGACGCGCAACCGAAGGCCTCTACCACCCACTCGATTCCGCTCATGCCCGCCTCGCCGCTACGTCTGCGGCTTCCCGCACTCCGGACAGAACTTGCTGCTGCGTGGGATGGGCTTGCCGCACTCGCTACAGAATTTCGTAGTCGCAGACGCTGCGCCCGCGGCAGCGGCCGGAGTCGCGCCCCCGCCAGCCGGAGCGCCTGACGTGGATTGCTTCACGGCGTCCATCATTGCCTGGCCCATCGCCACGCCTGCGCCAAGCCCTGCGCCAATTCCGACGGCTCCGCCGCCTTCATTCCCGGCCGCAATCGGAATCGCCTGGGCCACCTGATACTGCGTGAACTTGCCCATGTCGCCGAGCACGTTCATGCTGATGCGTTGGTCGAGCACTTTCTGCAACTCTTCCGGAAGCGAAAGATTCTCGACGACGAAAGTATCGAGTGACAATCCGTAATCCGTGAACGCCGGCTTGAGCTGTTCGCTGATTTTCTCGGCAATCGCGCCCTGGCTGGCCGCCATATCTAGGAACGGCACCTGGCTCTGCGCAAAGGCGTCCGTCATTTTGGCAATAATCGTGTTGCGCAACTGCCCTTCCAGTTCGGCAACCTGGTAAAGGTCGCGCGTCCCGCTAATTTTCGAATAAAAACTCTTCGCATCGCTGATGTGGTACGAATAAATGCCGAAGCCGCGCAGGCGAATCGCGCCAAACTCCTTGTCGCGGATGGTAATCGGATTTGGCGTGCCCCAATGTTGATCCGTCTGAATCCGTGAAGAAAAGAAATACACATCCGATTTGAACGGGGACTGAAACTTTTTGTCCCAGTTCTTCAGGTAGGTGAGAATGGGCAGAGTATTCGTATTCAGCGTGTAAAGTCCCGGCCCAAACGCGTCCGCCACTTTCCCTTCATTCACGAAAACCGCCAATTGCGAATCGCGCACCGTCAGTTTGCCGCCATTCTGGATTTCCCGGTCTTGCATCGGAAAACGGTAGGCCAGAATGCCGTCTTCCGGCTCTGTCCAATCGATAACATCTATCCACTGTTTGGAAATGAAATCGCGAAGACTCATGCGGGTCCTCCGCTCCGAGGGTGGCCGAATCAACGCTCAGCCACAAGATAGAGGCGATGCTACGGTGCGGCTCGGAGCATGTCAATGCCATTCCAAAACCACCAGGACAAGATTATTGCGAATCGTTATTTGAATGGCGCATGAAAGCCCTAAGCAGCCCGGAATAAATGGGATTGTCGCCTGATAAGAAAGCAGATTCGAACGGGCGGAAATTGGCAAATACCGTTGTAGCCTAAGGGTCTATAATCCCATCCAAGCAGGAAGCGAAGTCCTGATTCCAGGCAGTTGGAGGGCGAGATGAGCGCAGGGACGGTCGGACGACGGGAGTTCATCAAGACAGGAGCGGCAATCGGCGGCGGATTATTGGTGAGCCTCTACTCGCCTGTGACAGGCGGACCAAACAGCCTCTCGGCTGCGGAAGAAAAAGGGTTTTCGCTGAACGCCTTTGTGCGAATCGGAACGGACGAAAGCGTAACCGTGATTTCCGCGCATTCCGAAATGGGCCAGGGAATTTACACCTCTTTGCCGATGCTCTTGAACGAAGAACTCGAAGCGAACTGGTCAAACATCCGCGTCGAAGCCGCCCCGGTCGACAAAGCCTACAACCACCCACTGTTTGGAATGCAAATGACCGGCGGCAGCACAACTTCTCCAGCCGAATGGAAGCGTTACCGCGAGATGGGCGCAACGGCCCGTGTGATGCTCGTCGCAGCGGCCGCCGCGAAATGGAACGTCGATGCTGCGAGCTGCCACGTCGAAAAGGGAGTTGTCATTCACCCCGCTTCCGGCAAGCGCGCGACGTATGGCTCGCTGGCCGATGCCGCCGCGAAATTAACGCCCCCTGCAAATGTCCCGCTCAAAAGCCCCAAAGATTTCACGCTCATTGGCAAATCCACGCGCCGCCTCGACACTCCTTCCAAAGTAAACGGCACAGCGCAATTTGGTTTGGATGTGATTCGTCCCGGAATGCTGACCGCCGTCGTAGCCCGTCCACCTGTGTTCGGCGGCAAAGTGGCGAAGCTGGACGCCAGCGAAGCGTTGAAAGTGCCCGGCGTGAAAATCGTCGAGCAGGTTCCCTCCGGCGTGGCGGTCATCGCCGACCACTTTTGGCCCGCGAAACTCGGCCGGGATAAATTGAAGGTCGAGTGGGATTTGGGTCCGAACGCGGATTTGTCTACGGAAAAAATGCTGCGCGATTTTGCAACGACAGCCCGCAAACCAGGCGCCATCGCAAAAAAGACCGGCGATCCCCAAGCCGCCCTCAAAACCGCCGCGAAAACCATCACCGCCGAATATGACGTCCCCTATCTCGCCCACGCCTGCATGGAGCCGCTGAACTGCGTCGTTGACCTTCGTGCCGATTCCTGCGAAATCTGGACCGGCACGCAGTTTGAAACCGCCGACCGCGCCAGCGCCGCGCAAGTCGTTGGCCTGCCTCCCGAAAAAGTCCAAATTCATACGACGTTACTCGGCGGAGGTTTTGGCCGGCGCGCCAATCCTGCTTCCGACTTTGTCGTCGAAGCAGCGCATGTCGCCAAAATCGCAAAAGCTCCCGTCAAGGTCGTTTGGACACGCGAAGACGATATGCGCGGCGGCTGGTACCGCCCCATGTGGCACGACCGCTTTGTCGCGGGCCTCGACGCATCCGGCGACCCCATCGCCTGGACCCACACCATCGTTGGCCAATCCATCGCGCAAGGCACGCCCTTTGCCGCCTTCATGATCAAGGACGGCGTGGACAGCACCTCCGTCGAAGGCGCAGCGGATATCCTTTACGGCTTGCCCAATCTCCAAGTCGATCTGCACACGCCGCAGATCGGCGTCCCCGTCCAGTGGTGGCGCTCCGTCGGGCATTCGCACACCGGCTTTTCCGTCGAAGCCTTCTTCGATGAAGTCGCCCACGCCGGCGGAAAAGATCCTTACGAACTGCGGCGCGAACTGCTCGCGAATCAGCCTCGCATGCGCGCCGTCCTCGAACTCGCCGCGCAAAAAGCCAATTGGGGATCGAAACTCCCGCCGGGAGTAGGCCGCGGCATCGCCACCCATTTTTCTTTCGATAGCTATGTCGCGCAAGTAGTGGAAGCGTCGGTGGCGAAAAACGGAGAAGTGCGCGTGCACCGCGTCGTTTGCGCCCTCGATTGCGGACTGGTGATTAATCCGGATACGGTCCGCGCACAGATGGAAGGCGGAATCATCTTTGGGCTGACCGCCGCGCTGAAAACGGAAATCACGCTGAAGGATGGCCGCGTTGTACAAGGGAATTTTGACAGCTACCCCATGCTGCGCATCTTCGAATCTCCGAAAATTGAAGTGCATTTCGTTCCGAGCGGAGAAAGTCCCACGGGCGTCGGCGAGCCTGGCGTGCCGCCGGTCGCGCCAGCCTTGGCGAACGCAATCTTTGGAGCCACCGGGAAGCGCGTCCGGCGGTTGCCGATTCGTGCCAGTGATTTGGCGTAGAAAAGGAAATCGGAGTTATAAATGGAGTGGTGGTAAACGTGACTGGCAGCGGGCGTGCAATTCTCGTCAGAGCATCCTCTCTCCAGAGGTCCTTTTCGGGATAGCGACCCAATGCCTGTGACTTCCGTCACTGAGGAAGGTTTGCACGAAGGCTAAATTCGAATCGAAACGCAAGCGGTTTTCTGAGTCGTGGCAATCTGTGCAATGAGGCTGTACATCATGCGGCCCTCCCCTATCCTGGTTCTTTGTATTGCGTTGGCGTCTGCGGCGCAGTGGGCGCGAGCGCAAGAACAACCGACGTCGAGCCAGGCGCCTTCGGCACAACCGACAAAAGAACAAGAGCCAAAGGACTCGCCGGCAACTCTCTTTCTCCCCGAAGCGACTCCTGTAAAGCTGAAGCTGTTGCACACACTCAATTCCAAGACAGTCGTCGTAGATGATCCGCTGAATTTCGGGGCGGCCGAAGACATAATTGTCAACGGCAAGACCATTGCTAAAGCTGGCGCGGTTGCGATTGGCCGAGTGCGGCAAGCCAAGCCGGCTCGTACGCTCGGTCGCGGCGCCCAGCTTGCGCTGGAAATGCAGTACATGAAAGTCGGGCGCGTTCGGGTTCCTCTGCGCGGATCGCAGGAACGGAGCGGCGCCAACAGGAAGGGCGATACGGTCGCGCTGGTGGTCCTGTTCGGACTAAGTGGATTGATCAAGCACGGGTCCGAAATCGAAATCAAGGAAGGCTCAATCTTCACCGCTTACGTCGACCGGGACACGGAGTTGGCGCCGCAGCCGGCAGCCATATCCCCGGTTCACTAAGGCAGGAGGAACATTTATGAGAACTGGTAGTTCATTGATAAGAATAATCGTTCTGACGATGGTCATTTCGTCCGCGACCGCCTCCATCGCGCAAGAACAACGCACCTCTCCGCAGAGCGTCGCACCTGATTCAGCGTCTGCGACAGTCGGGCAGCGGAGAGTGTTCGTATTTGTCCAGCGCACCGATCGCCATGCGAAATACAGCAGTCCCGAAGTGTTCCACAATGTCTTGACAGACCTTATGGACTACCTCGGAACGAAGAATGTGGCTATTGCGGTGGACGAATTTGGCGGACGCAATCACGCAGAAGGCGCAACTCCGCTGGATACGATCTTCACGATCGCTGGCGATTCAAAGGCAAGCAGCGTGCTCTATGTCGTGGTCGACCGGCCGCTGACGAAATGGCTCAAAATCACCGTGCAATGCTTCGACATGAACCGGAAAGAACTCTGGAAGGAAGAAGTGTCCAGTGCCGGGGGGATGTCCGGCGGCCATGGGTTGGAGGTGTGCACGAAGAAAATTCATGCACAGCTCGATAAGCACGTTGGCCAGGATGGATTGCCCATTCTCGCGGCCGCCAAGGAAGCTGTAGCGGAGAAACGATAGAGGTGCACGATGAGGCTCAAAATCTGGACTCTCCTTCTGATAGCGGTTTTTTCGACATCCATTTTCGCCTGGTCCCAGGACGTGCCCAAAGCGCCTAAGAAGGTGCTGCTGACGGAAGGTACGGAAATCACGCTTCGTATGGCGCAAGACATCAGTTCACGGGCGGCCCGGCCGGGAGAACCCATTGAGCTGGCTCTTGCCGAGGATTTGAAGGTAGGCGATCTGGTCGTCGCAAAAGAGGGTGCGCGGGCTCTTGGCGAGGTGGTGAAGGCGAGGCGTCCGGACTTCTGGGGTGAAGCGGGCGAAGTCAGCCTTCGGGTGCACTTTCTGCGGGTCGGCGAGCAGAAGGTGGAGATTCGCGGCGCACTCGGATCTGCGGGGACACGTTACGTCGTTATTCGCGGTAGCCAAGCCATCATCAAAGCAGGCACCCAGGTGAAGGCATTCGTAGCTGCGGACGTAGAAGTGACACCTCTTTCGAAAGCGGCCGAAGTGAACAAGTAGGTCGCGTTTAACAGTGGCGCGGTCGCGAAACTCGAAAGTTTTGGTGACAATTTGGTGACAGTGTGCACCAAAATGCAGCAATCGACTCCAAAATTGTCACTAAACGCTCCGCTAAAGGCTGTTGCAAGTTATACTTAGAAACGGAGGAGTGGGTGAGCGGTTGAAACCGGCGGTCTTGAAAACCGTTAGGCTCGAAAGGGCCTCGGGGGTTCGAATCCCTCCTCCTCCGCCAGTAAATCCAAAGGACCCTTGGAGTTAAAGACGACTCCAATTTGTTTTCGCAGGCATCGGCTTTATCCCAATTTATCCCAATGCACGAATTACCTGCCCAGCGGTCCCTCGAACCGTTAGGTGCGAAAGCAAAACAGCCCAGAGTACTCGTCGCGACTGGCGCTCGCTGACTCTGCGCAGCCGAAAAATCAGTTCAACGAATAGCCGACACTCGGGAGTGGACGCGATATTCGTAAACAGAAGCGCGTTTACCGGGACTGATCTTGGTCTGCTTCGGTCGGTTCGGCTGTGTGGTCTCCTGTTCCAGATGCGAGGCGTTTGGAGCACCCATCTCATTGGAAGAACACACTTCCATGATGCCCAGACCCGTCGCCAAAGTCAGAATCCTCCACTTCAAATACCTCCGCCATTCAGACATGGCCTCGGTTTTGATAACCGCGTTTGAGGTATTCACCAGGATTAGCCCCGACAACTCGCTTGAACGCCTTACTGAACGCAGCGTCGGACTCATAACCGACCAACCGAGCAACGTCTATGAGCTTCTTGTCACGGCGTTGTAGTAACTTCATCGCCTTCTGCATCCGCCACTCGGTTACGTATTCCAGCGGTGTTTGTCCGAGTAACTCTTTGAAACGCGCTGCGAATGCGGAGCGAGACATGCCCGCCGTTTCGGCCAGGGTTTCGACCGTCCATGGCGTATTCACTCTGTCGTGAATGGCACTGAGGGCAGTGCCCATTTGAGGATCGAAAACAGCACGAAGCCATCCTTTGTTGCGTTCCGGTCTCGACGCGATATGCGTCCGGAGTAGTTGGATAAACAGAACCTCGGCCAGCCGAGCGGCGACTACTTCAGATCCCGGCGCCTGTTCTGCCATTTCTGACGCCAGCGCTTGCATTGTGTTCTGAAGAGCAAGCGTGCGTGCCTGATCGGCCTTCATCAGAATGAAGCTAGGCAATAACTGAGTGATCGGCTTCAGGCTGGCGCGATCGAAACTGAAGGACCCACAGACGATTGTCGTCGGTGCGCCACCACCCCCGCATTTAGCGACATTGCCATTGGCTTTAGCGGCGACCTCGCGGAAGGTTGACCTTGGACGTGTTCGCGGGCTATCCCGCATGACGATCGAAGTGTCGCGGTCCAGCAAGAAGCAGTCACCACCGGTGAGGGGAATCGGGTCCGGAATCCCTTCGACACTCAGCCAACAGTTGCCGCGCGAAAGCATGGCGAAGTGCGCCAAATCTGTGGGTGACATCTTTTTGTCGGAAGGCGTGACTTTTTCTTCGGTCCGTTTCTCCTGTATCAAGCCCCACGGGGCTGTAGCTTCGAGTCTGTGCTGACCGAAAGCGGTTATTTGCATCGTTCTGAAGATGTCTGTTATCGGGTCCAACTTAGCCTCCCTGTTTTGGACGAATAGGCAAAAGATTAGGACTCCCGAGCAGCTCTCGTCCACCGCCAAAGGAATCTACTCATTAGATGCGGTTTCGAGAACTACGAAATTGTGTACGAGACTAAACAGCTTTGCCCGTCTAGTTGACGCACGATGAACGAACTTGCTTGGACGACCGAATTCTACACATCTATCGAAGGGAGTAATTATGGGAAATCTCGAAGGAAAAGTTGCAGTCATCACCGGAGGCGCTACCGGCATCGGCCGCGCCGCGGCAAAGCGCTTCATCGAGGAGGGCGCCTTCGTCTTCATCTTCGGCCGCCGGCAAGAAGAGCTCGACGCCGCTGTGGCCAACCTCGGGCCCAATGCCCGCGCGGTGAAGGGCTCGGTCTCTGATCTGGCCGACCTCGACCGACTCTACGCGGCGGTGAAGGCCGAGCGCGGAATCCTCGACATCGTCTTCGCCAATGCCGGGGCGGGAAGCCCGCTTCCGCTCGGCGAGATCACCGCCGAGCACATTGACGAAACCTTCGACACCAATGTGAAGGGTACGATCTTTACGGTCCAGAAGGCGCTGCCGCTGATGGGCAAGGGCGGTTCGATCATTCTGACCGGCTCGAGCGCCGGCACCACGGGCGCCCGGACAATGAGCGTCTACAGCGCGAGCAAGGCGGCAGTGCGCAACCTCGCGCGGACCTGGGCGGAGGACCTGAAGGGCACCGGCATCCGGGTGAACGTGCTGTCGCCCGGGCCGACGGCGACCGAACTCGCTAAGGCAGCGCTAGGCGAGGAGGGCCAAAAGGTCTACGCCTCGATGACTCCGCTCCAGCGCATGGCCGATCCGGCGGAGATCGGAGCGGCGGCGGCCTTTCTCGCATCGTCGGACAGCAGCTTCATGACCGCTAGCGAACTCGCCGTCGACGGCGGCCTAGCGCAAATCTGACCCACTCGCCCTACGGCACTCCATTCGACCGTAGGGTTCGGTAAACCATAAGGAGAAATTATGAGCTACGCAATTATAGGATTCGGCAAGATAGGCCAGGCCCTCGCCCACGCCTTCGCCCGTAAAAACATCGACGTGACCGTCGCGAGCCGCCGGCCGGCTGAAGTGGTGGCGCCGCAGGCTCGGGCGATTGGATCGACGGTCGTCGCCATGTCGCTGCGGGATGCACTCGACGCCGACACAATCATCTTGGCGGTCCCGTTCGGGGAACATCGCGAGGTTGCAAAGGCCCTGCCGAGCTGGAAAGGCAAGACGGTCATCGACGCGATGAACTCGTTTCCAGTCCCACCTGAGGAACTGGATGGTCTCCCGTCCTCCGCATTCGTTGCGAAGTCGTTCACCGGGGCCAAGTTGGTGAAAGGTTTTAATCACCTAGTTGCGGCCACCCTGGCTACCAACCCGATCGTCGAGGGCGGCCACCGGGTCGTCTTTCTGTCGAGCGACGACGAGGACGCTATCGCTCCCGTGGCGGACTTAGCCAAACAACTCGGATTCGCACCCGTCAAGCTGGGAAAGCTCGACGAGGGTGGCGCGCTGGTGCACGCACGCGGCCGCACTTGGGGTCGGCTCATCTTTCAGGATTTGTTCAAGAAGGAGCAGTAATCGGTGACTATGTCAGCTTTGGAAATAGCATAAATTCATCATAAAAAAACAACGAAAAACAAAAGGAAAAAACATATGAGTAATAACCTTGGACAAAAATTGGCGGGGAAAATCGCGGTTATCACAGGCGGAAGTAGCGGGATTGGCTTGGCCACAGCCAAGCGCTTCGTGGAAGAAGGCGCCCACGTCGTGATCACTGGGCGACGAGAGAAAGAGCTGAAGGAGGCCGCAGCCTCCATCAAGAGAAACGTTACAACGATCGTGAGCGACGTTTCGCGCTTGGACGACCTGGACCGTCTCTATGCCGCCGTCAAAGAGAAACATGGTCACATCGACGTACTCTTCGCGAACGCGGGAGCGGGTACAATCGCGCCGCTCGCGGTGGCTACCGAGGGCCATTTCGACCAGACCTTCGACGTGAACGTAAAGGGAATGTTCTTTACGGTGCAGAAGGCCCTTCCCCTCTTCAAAGATGGCGGCTCGATTATTCTGAACTCTTCGGTCTCAAACGTGTTGGGGCTCCCAGGCTTTACCGCCTACGCCGCGAGTAAGGCGGCTGTGCGCAACTTCGCGCGCGGCTGGACTATGGAGCTGAAAGACCGCAAGATCCGCGTGAATAGTATGAGCCCCGGAGCAATCGATACCCCAGCCTTAGCGACGACGACGGGCCTCACTGCTGAACAGGCCGAGCAAGCGGCCGCCCAGTTCACCGCGCAGATTCCACTCGGTCGCAGGGGCAAGCCTGAGGAAATCGCGGCCGCAGTTGTCTTCCTCGCCTCCGATGAAAGTTCATATATCACCGGCGTGGATCTCGCCGTCGATGGGGGCATGGCCCAGGTCTAGTGAGGAGTGTGCAGATCAAGTCGTGAGAGGAATCGAAAAAAATAGCGGTCGTGTGAATGCTGTCGCGCCGAAACTGGACCGGAGCAAAAAATCGACTTTCGAGAGCTTCGCTCAAGAAGTGAGAAGCAGCCTCAAAGTCAGTTTGGAATAGGAGCGATCGGACGCGATCCGATCTGAGGGAAATGGAGAAATTTCGATGGGCACACAAGAGAATATCCAAATTGTGAAGAATTTCTTTGCAGCAATAGGTAGTCACAATGAGCACGATCTGCTGGCGCTGGTTGCCGAAGATATTGAGTGGATCATTCCGGGCGAGGGCTGGCCGCTGGCAGGCACGTACCGCGGGCACGCGGAATTGGCGGCTGTGCTTAAGAAGGCGGCCAACGAGGTGGAAACGAAATACCCAACGCCCCCCGAATTCGTGGCGCAGGGAGACTGGGTTCTGGTCATCGGCGTCGCGACGGGAAAAATCAAAGCCACGAACAGGACGTTCGAGGACCATTGGGTCTTCGCCATCACCGTTCGAAGTGGCAAACTGACGAACATCCGGGAGTATATCGACACGCAAGCACTGGCGCGGGCCTCCGAGATGGCCGCGAGCCCCAGGCTTTAACCCATCTGAAATTGGCGGATCTCGGTGATGCATTTTCGACAATGCACTCACTGAGACACGATAACTACCGAGAAGTCGGCTTCCCGCGAGCGATTGGTCGGTCACTGCTGGCGCGTTTTTCGGTACCAATCCTGCTTCGAAAATCAAATCGGAGACATGTCAACGGTTCGCGCATTACACGGCCAAGTGCGGAGTAACCCGTCCCGAAAGGGGTCCTTATTGCGACACGGTTCGTGAGATCGACCTTGGCGAAGACCTGATAGACTTGGCCCACCGACCAGGAGGAATCAATGCAATCAAAATGGCTCCTTTCGTCCTCGCTTGTAGGCTGCTTCGCGTTCGGCTGGTGCGCGCACCTATTGACGGCTCGGCACCGCAAGCCGGTTACGATTACGAGGATCTATACCGGTTCTGACGGTGAAACACACGCCGAAGAGATTACTGGAAATCTGAAATCTGATCCTTCGCGAAACGGCATTGAATTTTCGGACCCGATCAAAGTCACTAGTTTGGTATTCGCGCGGACTTCTCCAGGTTGGGTCCGGGACTGGCACCAAGAAACATATCGTCAGTACCTCATCACGTTGAGTGGGCAGGGAGAATTCGAGATCTCCGGCGGTCACAAAGTTTCGTTGGCGCCGGGAAGCATCGTTCTGGTTGAAGACTCAACCGGGAAGGGTCATATCTCTCGTACATTCGGAACCGAAGACCGCATTGCGCTGAACATCCGGCTGGCGGATCGCTAATCGGGTTTTCTATGGGCCGTTTCGCAACCGGTAAGTTTCGGGACTAAATCAGAAGGCTCTAAATTCAAGGCCTCTAGAGTCTCAAAGCTCTGTCCCGAAAAGCCCGGCAACAGCGTACCAATTGCCCTCCGGGATCGCGCTCGAGGCCAGTCCCAAAACCCTGTCTCAGAATTGGAGTTCATTTCTGCCGCTTACGTCTAGCGCACTAATACCCATAAGTCGGCCAGCGGATACCAATTTCTCCGCCTGCTCCTCACGAGGGCGCGTCCGGCTCTAGGCCGATGTGATCGTTAACCGCATCGTGAAAACGCTGCTTGCACCCGAGGTATCGCTCGGTCGTTTGAATCGAAACGTGACCGAGCAAGAACTGAATCTGATCTAGTTCACCTCCTGCTTGGTGGCACAGTCGCGCACAGGTCCTTCTCAAATCGTGCGGTGCCACCGATGGCAGACCACAGCTTTTCGCGTTAGCTTTCACGATTGCCCAGATGACCTTGGGTGTAAAGACGTGTCCCCAAATTCTGCCTGCTTTGTTGATAGACCGCAGCAACGGACCCGCATTGATGCCGGCACCAACGGCCCAACTGTCGATCGCCTCCTTTACCCACTGCGGAACGGGGGTCGTTCGGATGTGGCCACCTTTTCCTCTCAGGTCAGCGATGACCCAATGGCCTTCCCGAAGCTGGAGATCTTCCAACCGTAAGGTTGTAACCTCGGCCCTCCGAAGGCCGCACCCGATGAGGAGCGAGAGCAAAGCACGATTTCGCCGACTGCGGAGGGTGTCACCGTTTTCAGCGCCGAGCAACTTCTTGCCCTCCTCCGCCGTCAGCCAATTTCCGACGCGCACTCCCAGTCGGCGGACGCCCTTCACACGCCGAATGCCTGCCGCGAGATCCGGGCTAAGAAGTCCGCAATCCGACGCTTCATAAGCGAGCCGGCGTATCGCCGCCAATCTCAGGTTTATTGTCGACGGGGCGTACGGGTGCTGTTCCAGTGCGATTCGATAGCGTGCGACCACAGTTCTGTTGAAGGCTAGTCTGGGCTCCGAACAGTACCAGTCGATGAATTCACGAATGGCATGTTCGTACGAGCGCTTTGAACTCGTCGACGTTAGGCTGTTCAAGACCGCAGATTTCGAATGTTCTAGATCGGGTAGTTTGAGGACTGTCTTCGGGGTGCGTTTACGTCTGCTTTTCGCCATGGCACGCGGCCTCCATTCCGCGGCGAAAAGCTTGATCCTGTCCCCGATCTCCTAACCAGTAGCGCGTCTATCTGGTGGGACTTCCCACAAGCGGACTTCTGGCCCGATTAACTTCCGGTTAGCTCGTCACCCGGCCAGGACACTCAACTACCAGCGGACTTGTCGATGAACACCGCTCACCCCTGAGCGGTGGAGTGTGAAAGAGAGTCTTATTCGGCGCGCAGCGCTTCGGACGGAGATATCCGGCTTGCCCGCAGAGCGGGAATTAGTGCGGCGACCAGCGTTGAAAAGCTGAGCGTCACGATAGCGAGGAAAGTCGTCGCGGGATCATACGGACTCAATCCGTACAGTTGGCTGCCCAGGAATTTGCCCACTGCCAAAGCCAGCGGAAATCCAACAGCCAGACCGACAGCTACCAGGGCAAACCCTCTTCGGGCCACAAGGGCCGCCACCTGCGCGGGAGTAGCGCCGAGCGCCAAGCACACCCCAATCTCAGCTGTGCGTTGTCCCACGTTATAGGAAGTAACTCCATAGAGCCCGATGGAAGCTAGGACAAGCGAAAGCATTCCAAAGAAGGATGACAATTTTGCTATCAGGCGCTGTTGCCGGAACTGATTGGATACTTGCTCACCCAGCGTTCCAATCGACTCGATCGGAAGACGAGGATCTACCGAGATTATCGCCTGGCGAATTTCAGCAGCTGATACAGTGGCGCCAGGCCGTACCACAAGGATGATGTCGTGCAGGTGATGTGAGCCGGGATTGCTATCTGCCCCAGTCTTTGCCACCACATCGTGCTGCGCTTCGGCCAGAAAAAAGAATGGAACAATCGGCTTGTCGAAATCGAAGTCCAGGTAGCGTGCGTTTTGCACTACACCCACGATTTTGTAGTTCCGCGATGATCCCAGTTCCGGGCGTCCGAAGTATTGTCCAATGGAGTTTTCATTGTTGAAATACTTCTTAGCGAACGCCTCATTGATCACCGCAACGTGCTGCGAAGTCGCAGTATCTTCCTCAGAGATGCCACGTCCTACGATGATTTGAGTTCCGATAGCGCTGAAGTATCCTGGCGTCACTCGATCCCAATAAACCATGTTTTCAACTTTACCCGCGTCAGGCCCGGGAGCCGGGCGCCCGTCCAGCCACACGCTGCTAGCCCAATTATTTCCGCTCAACGGGGAGTACTGGCAGATCGCCGCGGCGGCCACGCCGGGAATGGTGGATAAGGAGGCTCGAATGCGATCGTATAGGATGGTGAATTGGTTTGGTTGGTAGTCGACCAGACCTGGATCAATCCTGACGATCGTGCGTTGCTCCTGGAGGAAGCCAAAGCGTTGATTTTCGAGGCGGTGCACAGCAGTAGTCAGTAATCCGGATGCTGCCAATAAAACCAAGGAAAGAGCTGCCTGGAACACCACCATCATCTTGCGAGGAAGCGCACCTGCGCGAGCAGTGGAACGGCTCATTCCCCGAAGGGCTTCAATCGGATCCACCCGCGTAGTCATCCATGCGGGAGCGACGCCGAAGGCCACAGCCGCGACCAACGAAACAAAGAAAGCAAACAACAACACCGGCATGGAAGGGGACGCATGGATCGGTAAACCCGCCACACCTCGGGCCGATGGAAATGCAAAAAACAGAATAAGATGCGTACCCGCAAATGCGACCAGCAGACCTGTCACGCCGCCCGCAAGTGAGAGCAGAATGCTCTCCGTAAGAGCCTGCCTCACAAGGCGCGACGTATGCGCGCCCAGTGCTACGCTCAAAGATGTCTCCCGTCGCCGCTGCATGCCGCGAACGAACATGAGATTGGCCACATTTGCGCAGACAATGAGCAACACAAACGCCGACACCATCATCAAGATCTGAAGCCAGTGTTCGTATTCCGCTCGCATGCTGGTGATGCCCGAGCCCCCGGGTCGCAGGAACAGGGTTTGCTCTGGTAACTTCGCGCGATCATTTGCGCTCATCTCGCTCTGGTGAGAAAGCAGCCACTGCTTCAGTTCCACCCGCATTTGAGCCTCTATTGCTGCGGACTCAGTGCCGGGTCTGATGCGTCCGATCAAATCCAACCAATACTGGTCAGCTTGATTAAGATCGCCAGCATCCGCTTGGGGCATCAATGTTTCTGAGTTGAGCGGCAGAAAGAAATCGGGTGGATCGCTGCGAAGCGTATCACCGAAGAAGCTAGGTGGAGTGACTCCCACGATTATGAATGGCGTGTTATCTATGTGGAAGACGCTACCAACGATAGATGGATCCGATCCGTATTGCTGCCATAGTCGATAGCTCATCACAGCTACCGCCGGAGCGCCGGGTTGATCGTCGGTGGAAGTCAGCAGCCGTCCGGCATACGCGCTTATGCCGAACATGGCGAAGTAATTGCCCGAAACGAACTCACCAGGATAGCTTTGTGCTGACTCTGTGCCGCCGGAACGCTGCACACCAAATAACGGATCGGAGGCCTGGAACGCCGCCAATTCCGCAAAACCCTGGGTGTGGCCCCGAAAACGTTTGTAGAGATCGTAGGAGACAAGGGAATACTCATTCTCTTGGCTGTATCCGCCCCAGTAGCAGCAACGCGCCTCTTTGCCTAGGCGGTACAATTCGCCCGGATTAGCCACTGTCAGCGATTTCAGCAGAACTTCGTAGAACAGAGTAAAAATAGAAGTTGTTGCGCCAATGCCCAGCGCCAGCGTCAGAACGACGGTGATGGTGAATGACGGTGACTTTCGCAATCGACGCAGCGCATACCGCGTGTCGTACAGCAGGCTCTCGAACCATTCCCAGCCCCACGCCATGTGACTCTTCTCCCTGAGCGCAGTAACATTGCCAAACCGGCGCCGGGCGGCGGCCCGAGCAGAGTCTGCGGTCATGCCCGACTCGATGTGTTCCTGCTGTCGCAACTCCAAATGTAGCTGCATCTCTTCTTCGAGGTCCGCATCGAATTGCCGCCGGTGCACGAGCATCCGGAGTCGTCTTGCGATTTCGCGCAGCCAGTACATGACGGGACTCCTTTCAGACCGCTTCAATCACACGCGTGATCGCGCCAATGACGCGTTCGAACTGCGACATCTCGACGGCCAATTGTTTGCGGCCTGCTGCAGTCAGCTGGTAGTAACGAGCGCGGCGGTTGCCAGCCGTCGTGCCCCACTTCGCGGTGACCCATCCCTTGATGAGCATTCGCTGCAACGCGGGGTACAACGAGCCTTCCTCGACTTGGAGAACGTCATCCGATATCCGCTGAATAGAATTGGCGATCTCATATCCATGCAACTCGCCGGAGCGCGCCAAAGTTTTCAAGATCAGCAGATAAAGTGTTCCTGGAGGAATCTCGTCTCGGTGCAAATGATCACCCCCCAACGTGACATAGTTAGACTATGCGAGTGTCGGATGGTTAGCAGCCGCTGTCAAGGGATCAAGTGCCCCGGCTCCCATCCCTTCAAAAGGCGTTAGGAAGCAAAACGTGAGATTCTGGGTGGGTTGTCGGCTACCCGGAAGTTATCCAGAAAGGGGGTTCTAGGAAATGAATGTGAGAGGCTGTTTCGGAATCCACACACTTTTTCCAACCCACAACCCAACCCACAAAGATCTACGTCTTATATGAATTCCGCGTAGTTTGGCAGTCCCCGCGGTCTTGTAAGTTGCTGTAAAACCTAACCACGCGACGCTGATAAGGGCGAGGTCGGTGGTTCAAGTTCACCCAGGCCCACCATTCAGCAGGCTACCGACCGTCGTCCCACAAATTCCAAAGCACAACTGCGCCCGCGCTTCATTGCACCATCAGCGTAGGCGCTCCCAGCGCCTTAAGATATCCCATCCTGTGCCGCCCGCGTTTCAAGGGCAGCGCAGGCAGTTTCCTATTTCGCGTCGATCCAAGTGTCGGACCCCATCAGTTTGTAGGCCACATTCAGGAAGGCAAGGTGAAACGGTTTGCCGTCCGCCGTGCCCCGATGTTCCGTTGAGACCAGGAGAGGGCCAGCCATTTTATAGCCGGCCCAGGTTGATGTGACGTTACTCGGCTTCATGGTGCCGCCCCGGTGGTAGATGAACTGCACAATTCGTCCATCCTTCCCCACATAAAGGTCCCATGTATCGCCTGGCGTATAGCCGCCAATTTCCGCAGGATAGTTCACCGAAACAAGTTTCGCCGTGCCGTTTCCAATCGGCAATTTTTGGTTTTCTTTAACGGTCACATTGGCGCTGGTGTCCCAGTTCGCATGGAAAGGGAAGATAAACCAATAGTTATCGTTGACGAATCCCGGCTCAATTTGATCCTTCACATCGGCAGGTGCACTGCTGAGCTGAGAACGGTTATAAGAAACCTTGACCGGCTTGCCGTCCTTGTCGGTTGTTTCGTAGGTGACGTTGCCAGTCTTGGGCTCCCAGGTCCAAGTGCGGGAGAGCTTCACATTTAAAGCGGCAAGGTCCAAGTTGAACGTATAGCGGACTGCGTCAATTTTCCCCCACGAATCAAGGCCGTAGGTCTTGGCAAGCTGTTCGACATCGGGTGGGCGCGTCTGCGCCCGGGAAGTGCTGGCTAAGACCAGCACCCCTGAAAACAGGAAATAGACCGTCAAGGAATGGCACAACTTTTTCATGGATCCTCCTGAGTGAAATGACGTCGTGTTGGATGGTATGCAATGGGGCCTTAGATGCAATAAATCGCATGTGGTGCAGTTGCGTTCGCTCTACCGGTACGCTCAGCGTTGGAGCGTGGCCGGCCGGGTGAACCTGCGCAAGGCGATAATGGCACCGGCAATTACCACAGTTCCGAATTCCAGAATCATAATCCAGACAGGAACGACCCACGGCCGCCCGACGGTGCGCAGGTGCCAGACATAATAGGTAGGAATAATGCTCAAAGTCCAGACCAGGATCGGCAACGTTGAGGTCGACCTTAGGAACGGCAGCATCCACAGCAGGTACCACGGATAGACAACCGGCGCGCAGAAGAGTGACGCCGCCATTGGCCAGGCGAACGCTTCCGAGGACCCTTCGGCGGATTTTCTTCTCATCCAAATCGCGGTAAGAAAACCGACGAGCACTGCCATCCCGGCTACAACCGGCGGAGCGGCCAATCGCTGGAGCGTTGCAAAAACCGGATCATTAAATCGGAACCTCTGCACGTAGGAGCCGAGAGAGCCCATTGGAATCCGCCCGCGGTCGAGAAAAGGCAAGTAGAGAAGTCCGACTGCGATTGCGGCGAGCGTGGCGTCGCGCATCCGGACGCGCTTCCAGTAGAGTGGCGCTAGCACGATTGGCAGGAATTTCACCGCAATAGCAAGCCCAAATGATACGGCAGCAACGGCGCGCCAGCGCCTCAGGAGCGAGGCTGCCGAAACCAAGAGCAATAGCACTCCGACAATATCGACGTGTCCGCTGCCCGCTACTTCAATCGCCAGCAGTGGGTGCCACGCATAAGCCAAAACCCAGTGCTCCCCCTGCCCGCTTCGACGCAAGAAATCGAGCAACAAAAGCGCGATTGCGAAATCGCAAACTACGAATGCTACTTTCAGCGCGAGGGTAGACTCATGAATCGATGTTACGGCGCGAAAAAATAGCTGCGCCCCCGCCGGATAGGGGCTCGGCACCTCCGGATTATTCAGTGTACGCGTTTCGGCTGTGTGCAAGTTGGCGAGTGCGGGATCGCTCGGAACCACGATGTAGGGGTTATAGCCGAGCCGCTGCATGCGGCCGTCCCAAACATAGCGATGAATGTCATCGTCTAAACCCGGTGGCATTCGCAGAAATTGAAAATGCCACAGAGCAGACAGAGCGAGACCGAAGAAGATGACGCGCCTCGGAAATTCCAGGTTGGAGAAGAGCTCGCGGATGGCCAAGAAGTACGCGACGCCGGCAACAGCCAAAGGAATGAAGAACGACGCTTCACCCGTGCGGTTGAAGTTTCGTGCGCAGATCGTCAGCGCCACAAGCAGGATGGCACCGAGTCCATACAGCCTGTGCGAAGGTGTGAGTTTCACAGGCCTTCCATTCACGGGCGAAGTTGCGAAACGGCATGCTGCCATTCTCCGAACCAACTTGCAGTCCTTGGAGCCTTCTCAGGAGCGAGCTCCAATTCGCGAGCCAGCAGAACCAGGTCATTGGCGATATCGATGTCATAGAAGGGTTCCGTGAAACCCGTCGAGAGTTCAAGGGCCTTCGCGCGAGTCAGCAATCTGTAGAGCGCACTCCCGGTTCCCATACCGTCGCTTTCGAAGAGCGCTGTGTGAGCGGCCTTTGCACCAACCAGATAGTAGCCTCCATCGTGGGTTGGCCCGACAACTACGTCATGTGTGGCAAGAATTTGGAACGCGCTGTCCAGAATCAATGACGGGAGATGTGGACTGTCACTGTTGAATGCGATGACCTCCTGTCTGCCAGAGGCAGTGAAATGTCGGAAAACTGAGGTGAGTCCTGCTGCGAGACCTTCGCCTCTTTGTGCCACCACCTGCACTGTATTGCCCAATAGTTCCGCCAATTCGTTCTGATCCGCCTCAGGGCACATCACCGCGACCTCCACGCTCGTCAATGACGTGGCCAACGCGAGGGTGTCTTCTAAAAGGCAGCGATACAGTGCGGTCACTGCCGGAAGAGGAAGACTCTCCATAAGACGGGTCTTGACCATGCCGGGCCTTGGGGCTTTCGCCATAATAACTAACGTGCGGTTTAAGCGCGAAAAACGCACCGGGGTCTGGTTCGAGGATTCCATGAGAGGTTGGTCCATCAAGCTCACGCCGGCCGCGGCGTTCCCGCTCTTCGACGTCGAAAAGAATAGAGCGCGATCCGGCTCAGGATGAACCACGCTGCACCTATCGTGCCCTTCAATGTACCGCTGATTTTCGACTTCCCAATGCGCGGGTGGTAGCTTACGGGAACTTCCACAATGCGAAATCCCGCGATGGCCCCTTTCACGATCATTTCCACCGCCCAGCCGTAGGTAGTCTCTTCAAGGGCCAGTGTGCGCAGTGCTTCTGCGCGCCCGGCGCGAAACGGACCGAGGTCGCTGACCTTCACAGGGTACAAAAGCGTGATCAGGCCGGCCGCCAGGCGATTCCCGTATGCCTGGTGCCAGGGCAGCGCGCCGGGGATGCTGTTGCTGCCGAGGCGCGAACCTAGTGTAATGTCCGCGCGCCCCTCGATGATCGGAGCCAGGAGAATCGGTAACTCCGAAGGACGGTCGCTGTAGTCGCCGTCGAGAAAAACGACCACATCAGGATTTTGCGCATTCGCAATCCCTGTCAAACAAGCGCGCCCATACCCTCGGCGAGGCTCCTGGACGACGAGTGCCCCCATCTTTCGGGCGAGATCGGGCGTTCCGTCCGTCGAATTGCTGTCGACAACGATGACCTCCGTCACAAGATCGGAAGGCAGATCCGCAAGCACACGGCCAATGGCCTGCGCTTCGTTATGGGTAGGAATGATGACCGATACTCGCACTCGGTTTCTCTTATCACCACCACGGGGACTCGGGGCGTCGCCGTGCCAACAATGCGTCGATGCCCCAGGCGCGACCTCCGCGTCCCACCGCGACTCCCAGCGATGCGAACACGGTAACCAGGAGTTCCCAAATCCAGGACGTACCCAATTCCGTGACCCACAGGCTGCCAAGGAACAGAAAAGCTACAAGGGCAACCGGGCGCGTGAGCAGGCCAATCACGAGCAGTATTCCCACGGTGATCTCCATCGCCGCTTGCCCTGGCGCGATCATGGCCGCATGACTCGACATATACTCGAGAACCAACTTCCATGCGCCAGGTGCGTGACTGTTCTTGATGTAATAATTGATCACTCCGGCGTAACCCGCCGGCGTGTAGGCGCCCTTCCCCAGATTCTCGAAGAACACCCACACGAACATGACACCGACGGTCACGCGAACCAATGCTAAGCCCTTTGCCGCATCGGACTGGCCGGCGAAGCTGGCTGTCGCATTTTGTGCTTGAGTTACGTTTGTCGTCATGATGTAGCTCCCAGTCTTCGATGCTAAATTCTCTTAATGGGGGCATCCTCATCCATACAAACTCATGCCCGCCAGCATCTCAGCCCTCTCCATCACGAGCAATCACGATGGTGGTACATGCGCTTTCGCCTTTGGGGAGTTCGCGAGCCGAAGCCATGCGGATCTCCAGCTTTTGCAACTCTCCGCGGACAATGGGGCAGTAGCAGTCCGGCTGATCGAGAGCATTTTGGATGCGGCGCCGTCCGGCACACCCGCCATAACATGACTCCAGGTAAACGCAGGAGCGGCAAGCCTCTGGCGTGGTGCGCGCCTCCAGAAAGGCGGGAGTCTCCACAAGTCTTGAGCCGAGCGAAAGTAGGAGTGACAGTGGTTCCCCAGCTCCCGGCCAATATACACAGGGCTGACTAGTGGCTCGCGGCGTAACTCGCACGGTGCTCACTCCGCATCCGCCAGTCCTCGCAGGCAAACCCGCCATAGCGCGGACTAGCGGTTCCCCGATGCCGATCACATCCGTTTCCGCAAACAACGCCCGAAAGCCCTGCCAGTACTCTTCGTAACTCAAGGCGTAGAGGTCGGAGCGCACCGCTTGATAAACGTTGATGCGCAGCGGCGCCTGATAACGCTTGACCACTCGCGCCACTTCCCCAAGCCGCAGATAGTTGGACTTCATCATTACAGCAATAAAGGTAACGGGAACCCCTAATCCGACGGATCGCGCTGCCTGTTCATGGATAAGAGCCCAATTGCCGCGGCCGCGTTGGGCATCTTGCTCGCGTTCGGTTGGATAATCCAGGGAGAACTCGATGTCGTGGAAGGCCCGCAACTCGTCATCCGTGAGCACAGCCGCGCTGTGACCGTTTGAGGTGATGGTGAGCTTCACCGGTTGCGTTCGCAGGTAGGCTAAGATCTCCCGGAATTCCGGGTGCATTCCATTTTCACCCGTGCCCAAATTGACGGACCGCACCGGCAGGCCTTCCAACACAGCTCGCACCTGGTCTAGGCTAAGCCGGTCGGTCCGCGCAGGATCGCGGTAGCAAAAGGAACAAGCCAGGTTGCACTCGTTGGTAAGCCCCAGTCCGAGTGCAAAGCCGTCGGAGGCAGCAGCCCGGATCAACGCCGAGCGTGAAGCAGACTGGGTGTCGGCCTGTGTCATGATCCCGCTTCCTTGCTCGATATCGCGCAGGAATGGCGAGCGATTATCTGTATGTAGCGCGCGACCGCAGAAAACTCAGGTCGACTACCGAGCTTGCGCTCCAGTTCAAAAATCCGGCTGTACTCCTCGTGGCGGGAGATCTGCGGCGCCAAGTAATCCGAAATGACGCGCACACCACGTTCAGCGGCTACGGCGAGCGACGCACCTTTCGTCATGGCTTGTAGGCTGTCCAGCGTAAAGAGTCGCACACGACCGCCAAAGAGAGATTCATTTCCCCACGCAGCCGTAAGGTTGCGTTCCGCCGCCTCCAAATCACCTTCCGCGATGCCAGCCTTGAACACCTCACCGGCCCGGTTGCGCACCAGGATAGATAGAATCCCAGTCCTGCTCGAATCACTTCGCATCACCCACGCAGCGGCGGAGAGGACAGCATTTGGATCGTCGACGTATTCGAGTATGTTGTGGCAAAGAACGATGTCGAACGATCCCGCGGGAAACAGGTTCGCCACTTGCGCCGCGTCGCCCAGTTTTAGTGTGATCTTCTCGTCAAGCCCAGCTTCCCCTGACGCGCACTTCGCGATCTCCAGCATCGTTGGAGAAGAATCCAATAGCGTCACGTTTATGCCAAGGCGAGCCAGGCGCACCGCAGCTGCTCCCGTGCCGCCCCCGATATCCAGTCCGAGTAGCGGCCGTCTGGTCTGCGGCAAAGGTAGAAAATCCTGCAGATAGGCGAAAGTCAAGTCGCTTCGCAAACGCCCCTCGGATGTCTCGAGGTAGGCGGCGTACTTGTCCGCGCCGCTTTGGAAGTGTTCGCTCCCGGCTTTGGCGATCTTTTGCATGCAAAACTCAGTCGAAGTCCGTCCCCGGTGCGGGTATTGTACACGGACAGTGTCAGGTGTACGTTACCAGTCATCAGAAAGGTCAAAGGAATTCTTGTCGTGAGGTATTGGCCATGAATCGTCGCGATTTTCTCCAATCCGGGACCATTGTGTCAGTAAGCCTCGCCTTCGCGAAGGCTGAGCGCTTGTTTTCACAGGTCACTCCGCCCGATCGTTGGCGCACTTTTCAAGTAACAACGCGCGTCGAAGTTCTCAAGCCCTCCGGGACGACGCGCATATGGGTGCCTGCGGCTCTCATTAGTGAAACGCCCTTTCAGAGGACGCTCGCGAATACCTTCACCTGCGAGAGCGGTACCGCGAAGATGGTCGAGAGCAAGAGCGACGCGCTCGGAATCATCGCCGCCGAATTTCCTGCCGGAGTAAAGCCGATCCTCTCAGTGACGAGCCAGGTGGCCACGAAGGATTGTGCGATCGACACCACCGCCCCAGGTACGGGGCCGAAAGAGAGCGGCGCTGAGCTGGAGCATTTCTTGCGGCCAACCAGGCTCCTTCCGACCGACGGTATTGTGAAAGCAACGGCCCTCGAAATCACAAAGGGCGCGAAGACGGATGTTGAGAAGGCGCGGGCGATCTACGACTGGATCGTTGACAACACATTTCGCAATCCGAAGACCCGCGGTTGCGGCACCGGCGACATTCGCTTTATGCTGGAGTCCAAAGATCTGGGCGGCAAATGCGCGGATCTCAATGCGCTGTACGTTGGCCTCGCACGTGCCGCCGGCCTGCCAGCGCGTGACGTGTACGGCATCCGCATCGCCAAATCCGAAATGGGGTACAAGAGTCTCGGTGCCTCCTCAGAAAACGTGACGAAGTCGCAGCATTGCCGCTCTGAGGTTTACCTTGGTGCTTACGGCTGGGTACCCGTTGATCCCGCGGACGTGCGAAAGGTCGTGCTCGAGGAACCACCTGGAAATCGTACCCTGGACGACGACATGGTGAAGAATGCCCGCGCGCGGCTATTCGGATCTTGGGAGATGAACTGGATGGCCTACAACTTTGCGCACGACGTACCTCTGCCTGGGTCCAATGGCGCGCCAGTCGGCTTCCTCATGTATCCACAGGCAGAAACCAACGACGGGCGGCTCGACAGTCTCGATCCGGCCAACTTCAAGTATGAGATTACTTCGACCGAGACCACCTCTACGCACGGCTGACGAAGCCCGGCATGCAAGTGCCGTTCTCAACCAGCAGATTCTGGCGCATCGTCGGCCCTCCGGAACCTATCCGAAAAGCGGAGTTGTGGGAACCGAGAGGATGTTCTGGGCGTATTGTCGGCTACAAGGAAGTTATCCAGAAACGGGTTTATGGGAAGTTTGGGCGGATCGGTAATGGGAAGTCGGCTTGTAGGAAGGGATAGCGATTGCTCTCCCAGTTGACGGGCAATCCAGAAGTAATCCACTTCGCCGAAAAACGCGCTTTGGTTAGAAGTGCCTAAGAGGTGCTGTACCGGGCTGGACCCGACCAATGTTGGCGGGAGAGACGGCACCCGAACCCGCGACGTCCTGCGGGACAGGCAGGCGGTCAGCGAGCAGACAGAATTCGTGCTCACGCCGAAAGAATGCGCCCGAACTACGTGTGATAAAAGACGCATCTGGTGCACTAGAGCTTTTATCCCAATTTATCCCAATAGGCTGCCAACCGTGCCCAAACCGCCCAGAGCTGGCCGAATGTGGTCTATACTTATCAATGGTTTAGGCGCGAGCCGAGGCGGAACCACCCGCCTTGAAAACCGTTAGGCTCGAAAGGGCCTCGGGGGTTCGAATCCCTCCTCCTCCGCCATGCTCAGAAGGCATCAGCAGGCCCTGCGGCAAAGCTGCAACTCGCTTCGTTTATCCTTAGGTATTCCGCGCTGAATCTGCTGCCACCATCTCGCCTCAGCCTTCTACAATAGATTTTCTTGGCCTTATGTCTTCTTCCAGAGTTATCGTCCGCATACTGGGTCTCGGGCTCTTCTTTATGGCTGTCTACGCCAGCCTTTCTCTACTTCTCCCAAGAGGTAGTTATGCTCTCTCCACTTTTGGAAACTTAGCTCAGTGCATCGTTCCGCTCCTCGCTAATACTGGTCTGCTCCTCAATGCCGGTACTCCGCACTGGCGCAGAAATCTTTTCTGGATGCTGATCGCCATGGGTTGCACTTTGTGGATGATCGGGCAATTCGATTGGACGTATTACGAAGTCTATCTGCACCGTCCTTTGCCGGACAATGACCCTGCGGACATCGCATTCTTCCTGCGCGGCATTCCCATGATGGCTGCGCTCACGCTTCGCCCGCATCTGAAGCGCGGCGAGCTACACCTCCGATTCGGCTACCTGGACTTTGCATTGCTTCTTAGCTGGTGGATATTTCTTTATATTTTCATTGTTGTCCCGTGGATGTACGCCGCCCCCTCTCTTGCAGAGTACAACTACAATTACATCCTTCTTCACAATGTTCAGAACATGATCATCGTCGGCGGCTTCGGCTACCTGTGGTTGAGGTCGGCCGGGGCATGGCGGATTGTCTACGCCCATCTTTTCGGGGCCTCGGCGATGTACATGCTCTCCTCGCTCACCATCAACGTCGCTCTCCAATTCAATCTCTATTACACGGGGAGTCTTTACGACATCCCTTTGGTTTCCTCTTTTCTTTGGTTCGCTCTGGCGGGAGTCGTCGCGTACCAAAAGCGGGATGCTTTTGAAGCGCCGTCAGAAAATGCATCCGACTCCGAGGCGGATGACTCTCATGGGGAGGGTGTGGTTCCAGCGCGGTTGGCGATGGCTGCGGTTATCTCCTTGCCGTTTTTTGCGATCTATACTCTGCGCTTCACTCACGAGAGCCCCGCAGTGCTCGATTTCCGACTGATGACAGTACTCGTCGCCTCCATCCCGCTTGCTCTCCTTGTCTTCCTGAAGACGCACCTGGCCGATGCCGACCGCAGCCGATTGCTCGCCCAATCCGAGCGTTCGATAGAGAATCTGCATAGACTCCAGGCGCAAATCGTGCAGTCCGAAAAACTTGTTTCGCTAGGTCAGTTGGCCGCCGGCGCCGCGCATGAAATCAACAACCCGTTGACGGCCATTCTCGGCTTCTCCGATCTCTTGGCTGGAGACCCGGCTCTCCCCGAAAAGGCCCGTTCCATCGCATCGAAGATTCGCGACCAGGCCCGCCGCACGAAAACACTCGTCGGAAATCTTCTCAGCTTCGCAAGGCAGGTCCCCACGGAACGCACGCTCCTGGACATCAATACCGTGGTCACCAATGCCGTGCAACTTCGCGCCCTCGACCTTCGTTCCGGGGGCGTCCGCATCGAGCTCCAGCTCGAATCCGTACTCCCAGGGGTTCGCGGCGATGGAAACCAATTGATGCAGGTCTTCTTTAATATGATCAACAATGCGGTCGACGCCATGGAAGCGATGGAAGGCGGGGTCCTCACCATCAAAACCATACGCGATCGCGCCTATGTCGTTGTGCTTTTCTCGGATACCGGGCCTGGCCTCAAGGAACCTTCCCGGGTCTTCGATCCTTTCTACACCACTAAGCCGGTCGGGAAAGGCACCGGCCTGGGACTCAGTATTTGTTTCGGCATCGTGCAGGAGCACAGCGGCAGGATTCTTTGCTACAACCGGCAGGAAGGCGGGGCCGTCTTCCGCGTGGAGTTGCCGGCTGTCCTCGCGGCCCTGCCTGCAAAAGAATTGCAACCGGCCGTCACGCCTACGCATCCGCAAAAGTCCTTCTGATTTATTCTCTGGAAGGGCCGCAAGGACTCTAGGGAGGGTTCCTTGTTGCACGTGGAAGTCATGTTAAAGTCTTCCTTCGAAAAACATCCGGCATACAGGAGACGCGATGACGGACGCAGCTATCGTCACCGAAAAACTCACGCGCCGCTTCGGCAATTTGACCGCCGTGGACGGAGTGAATCTCAAAGTTGCCGCGGGACAATTTTTCGGATTTCTCGGGCCCAACGGTGCGGGCAAATCCACAACCATCAAGATGCTCACTGGACTCTTAGCGCCAAGTTCCGGACGCGCTGAGCTACTCGGATTGGACTTCGCTGCGCACCCTGTCGAAGTGAAGCGGCAAATCGGCGTCGTCCCCGAAGGCATGGGCCTGTTCGAACGATTGACGGGTGTTGAGTATCTTCGTTTCGTCGGCCGCATGTATGGGCTGGATCGGCCCACAACGCAGCGCCGTTCCGAAGAGCTGCTCGATTTCATGCAGCTTTCCGACCGGCCGAAGACTTTGATCGCGGACTATTCACACGGCATGCAGAAAAAGCTCGCGCTCGCTGCTGCTGTGATTCACGGCCCCAGGATTCTTTTTCTCGACGAGCCATTTGAAGGCGTGGATGCCCTTGCTGCAGGAGCGCTCAAAGCGCTCCTGAGCCGCATGACCGAACGCGGCGTGACTATTTTTCTAACCTCGCATGTTCTCGAGATTGTCGAGCGTCTTTGCAGCCATGTAGCCATCATCCATAAGGGCCGGCTCGTCGCGCAAGGCTCCCTTGAAGAACTGCGCGCAGGGATCGCCGTTGAGGAGGGCAGCAAGACCACCCTCGAGCAAATTTTCCTTTCGATCGTGGGCCAGGACGGCTCGCAACAGCCCCAAGTCTTGGAGCTCTCTTGGCTGATGTAACCGCAATTCCCGGGGTTTGGGAACAGGTCCGCCTGGTCGCAGGGCTCCGTTGGCGGATCCTGCGCAACAATCTCCGCAAGAAGAATAATCAATGGGACTTGATAGGAATGATTCTTGCCGGCGTTTTCGGCGGGCTTGCTATCCTCGGCATTTCTGTGGGTTTCTTTTTCGGCGCCTACTCATTCTTGTCAAGCGGACACGAAGCCTGGATCGCCTTACTTTTCTGGGGAATTTTTCTTTTCTGGCAGCTTTTCCCTATTTTCTCGGCGGGCTTCGGCTCAGGATTTGAATTTCGCACCTTGCTGCGGTTTCCGCTCAGCCTTCGCGCGTTCTATATTATCGGCCTCGCTTATGGCCTCTCGGATTTTGCCGCCATTGCCTCCGTTTGCTGGCTAATCGCCATGACCATCGGCGCCAGCGCGGCCAAGCCTGCTGCCCTTCCCGCAATCCTGGCCATCTCCGTCGTCTTCCTCTTGATGAATATCACTCTCGAGCGGCTGATTGGTTCGTGGCTCGAACGCATCCTCGCTCGACGGCGCGCCCGGGAAATGTTTCTCGCGTTGTTCATATTTTTTGCCGTCTCCGTCCAATTTATTTCACCGTTGTTGCAGAGATACGGCCATTCAGCGCAGCCCTGGGCCCGGCAAGTGCTTCCTTACCTGGCAGTTTTTCCGCCGTCGCTAGCGGGCCGGGCTATTGCGAGTGCGGCTCAAGATCAGTATGCAAATACGCTCCTCGGCGTCGCTGGCATTTCAGCCTACGCGATACTTTTCAGCGTGTTCTTATGGATGAGGTTCGCAACACAATACCGCGGCGAGGAACTGAGCGAAACAGCTGCCCCTGCTCGCGCAATCGCTCGTCCTGTTTCCCGGTCCGCGGAACAGTCCGACGCGCTCCGCTTGCTGACGCCGCAAGTTGCCGCCGTCCTTCGCAAGGAGTACCGCTATCTCACACGCAACAGCTTTGCCTTTTTTCTGCTGATCATGCCTCCTGTGTTTGTTTTGCTCTTCACCACCCAGTTCGCGGTCCGGCATCCCACGGCCATCAAGAATCCGGTTTCCACCGAAATGTTTTTTCCGGGGATGATGGCTTATCTCCTCCTCATTCTGATGGCGCCCGCTTACAACAGTTTTGCGCACGACGGCAGGGGCATTCAAACGTACTTCACTTCCCCAGTCAGCTTTCGCGAAGTATTTCTTGGAAAAAATCTCCTGCAAGTCGGGATGCTATCGTTCGAATTGACGCTGTGCGTGGTTGCTTTCTCCTACCTTGTTGGGACTCCATCGTTGCCGGTTCTTGCGGCCACGGCCGCCGCGATAGTGTTCAACATCTCCGGGCAACTGACCATCGCCAACTGGTCCTCGCTTTCCTTCCCTCGCAAACTCAATTTCGGGCAAATGCGCGGACAACGCCAATCGGGGATGGCTGTGCTTGTCGGGTTTAGCACGCAAATCCTTTTGGGTGCCATTAGCGCGCCCATTCTCTTTATGAGCCGTTGGACCGGCGATCGGTGGCTTCCCGCGGAAGTCTTTGTATTTCTCGCTGCTGCGGCGATTGCAGGTTACAGTTCCTCGCTCGCTCCGCTGGCCGCCCTCGCCGAAAAAAAGAAAGAAACCTTGATCGACGCGTTGTCGCGGTGAAACATCTTCCGCGGGCGGATTGAACGGGAAATCAGGCAGCCCTGCGTCATTCGGGCAAAGCAAGAAGGTGGTTCGTGCCGCAGGCTCGGCAGGCGTAGCCAAGCTGCGAAAACCGTTCGAGAAGGACGCGGTGGTTATTCTCGCTGTGCATTTCGCAGATGATTCCCGGACGCTTTTCCTTCAGGAGCTTCTGCGCCCCGCGAAACACGTCAACCTCCGCGCCTTCCACGTCACACTTGAGAAAGTCTGGCGGTGGCTGCGTCCTGGTGTAGTCATCGAGCGAGACCGCGCTCACTCGAACGGTGTCTCCCGCACCCTCAGGGACGACGTGCCCGAGCCCCCGATCCGGCGAGGTCGCCGGATCAGTTCTCGCGAAAAAAACCATGCTCGATTCCGACCACACGGCTTTTTCCTCTGCTACGATCCAGCCAAACTCATTCCGCGAAACATGCTCGCGCAATCTCCTCGCAATCTCCGGATCGGCTTCGAATGCGACGACCCTGCCCTCTTTCCCCACAAGCCGCGCGCCAAGCAAAGTAAAAAAACCGATGTTTGCGCCGACATCGTAAAAAATCATCCCAGGCCGGAGATGCTGCTGCAAAGCCTCTTGCACTTCCGGCTCGCCGCCGCCTTCGAAATAGCTCTTTCCAGTTCGCGGATTTAAATGTAGCCACATACCCTGCCCTGGTCCGTTCTGCACTTGCACCCAGGTAAGGGAGTCGCGCGGCACCAACTTTGCTCCCGCCCAGCTCACGCACCGGCCTAGCAACGGCACTCGCCGCAACCCTCCCAGCGGTGAAGCGTATCGCAGAACAAATTGGGCGAGCCGGCCTTGCGAAATGCCCACGTCATTTCTCCACAAGGTAGCTGCCGATGACCAACGCATCCATCCCCGAACTGAAAAAAGTTCGAATCGCATCCGTCGGTGAATGCACAATCGCCTCGCCGCGGAGATTGAACGAAGTGTTCATGATCACTGGCACGCCTGTGCGTTTGCCAAATTCATCAATCAGCCGCCAGTAAAGTGGATTGATTTCTTTGTCCACGGTCTGCGGTCGTGCGCTGCCGTCCACATGCGTGACCGAAGGGATCACCGCGCGCTTCTCCGGCCGCACCTGCGCCGTAAGTATCATGAATGGCGAGTCGTTCGCGCTCTCCAGATATTCACCCGCCGCTTCTTTCTTCATCGAAGGCGCGAACGGCCGCCACCACTCCCGGAATTTCACCGCGTTGTTGACCTTGGCATTCATCTCCGGGTCGCGCGGGTCCGCCAAAATCGACCTGCTGCCCAACGCTCGCGGGCCAAATTCCATGCGCCCCTGAAACCATCCAAGAATCTTTCCGTTCGAAAGCAGCTCCGCCCCGGTCGCAGCCGCATCGATTACCCGCGTGTACTTCAATTTATAAGTCCGTAGCGCGTTCTCGATCGCCTCGTCGTCGAACGCCGGCCCCAAATAGGCGTGCCGCATCGGCTTCATCGGCAGGCGCCCGCCATTGTCGAGATAGCGCGCGAGCGCCGCGCCAAGCGCAACACCATCATCCGAAGCCGCGGGCTGCACAAAAAACTTATCCACCAGCCCGGAGGCCACAATCTTCCCGTTCGCCTTCGAATTCAGCGCCACTCCTCCCGCCAAGCAAACATTCCGGCTTGTAGTTTTTTTAATGGCCAGCTTCACGACGCTCATCATTGCGCGTTCGCACATGTCCTGCACTGCATATGCAACGTCTTTATGCCGTTCGTCGATGTCGCTTTCAGGAACCCGCCGCGGCCCGAACGACCGCACCATTTCAGAAAAAGGCGCGGCTCCATTCGCAACCAGCTTCCTCGCGTGCACCTTGTACGGCGCGGCTTCCGGCTCAATAAACGCGCGCAAATCCACGCCCGCCTTGCCGTAGGGCGCAAGCCCCATCACCTTCCACTCATCGCTGTTGCGCTGAAACCCCAGATACTCTGTGAATTCGCTGTAGAAATATCCAACTGACTCCGGAAACGGAATCGTCAACACTTGTTCGATCCGTCCGTCTCGTCCGTGCCAAATCGAGGTAGCCTCCCACGCCCCGCGCCCGTCCATCACGACCACGGCCGCTTCGTCAAAGCCAGAGAAAGAATATGCGCTCAAAGCATGCGCCAGATGGTGCTCCACAAATCGCATCCTCGTTTTAGTCTCCCCAAAAATCTGCGTGAAGCGCTTCGCCCCTCCTCCTTGATGCCACATGCTCAAGAAATGCAGAGTCGAGTTCAGCCCATTCATGTAAGTCGCCGGCATTTTCCCAGTCGCGTAGCACTTCAAATCGTGCCGAAACGCCGCCCCGGGAACTTGCCAACCGAAACACACCTCGTCGAGTTGCTCTGGTTTAATCCGCGCAAACTCCAAGCACGCTCGAATCGCATTCTGCGGAAACCGCGCATCATGCTTCGCCCGGCTGATCCGTTCTTCCGCCACCGCAAACACCAGCTCCCCGTCGCGCACCAGGCACGCCGACGAGTCATGCATCTGTGAATAATTCATCCCCAGTGTCAACATTCCTGATTAGCCCCCGATTTTCCCGGTCGAGTCCTGCCCATCAGCGCTTTCTTGTCGATCATCCGAAGACCCTGGCTTCCGCTCAAGTGCCCGCAGGATGCGCGGAAATCAAACCCGTTCTTCCGCGAGGAACTAACCATACAGAATAATTCGTATTCCCTAGCTGCTTCCAACCGTCGCGCAAGATGGAAGCGGGGAGATCTTTCGCAATGATTGCTTTTGCGCCGGTCCCGCTAAGTGCACTCAAGGTCTGGGCCCTGAGATCCGTTCCCGATGCTAAGAAGCTGGGGAGCCCTTCGGCAGGCACCTCAGCCACGATCGTGACTCCCGCGAGATGCGCCCAGTAGTGGTCCCCCGGGCTGTCTCCAATGCAAGCGACTCTATCGCCTGGCCGAATCCCCTCTCGAGCCATGCTCTGCGCAATTTCCAAAGATGGGAACTCACGTCTGGAAAGCAAGCGAAGGAAATCATGGCCTGCTGCCCAGACGATCTGAGAACCCAGAAGAATAATCATCACCGCAACTGCCGGCCGCAAAATGGACTTGGCAGAACCTGAGCACGGAACCCAAAGCGCGGAAAACAGCGCTGCCCAAAGGAGTACGACAAAGGCGCTCACAAATCTTGGCTCAACATGGACCAGCGAATACAAACCCATCGCCGCCAAGGAAGGAATCCATAAGAAATAGCGGCGCAGCAGATTCCGAATGAAGGTACCGGATGGGGCAACAGAATGCAGCATCATTAACGCCGCGAATAGGCCGCCAAGCTGTATTGAAAGTTCGAAATACGCGTCGAGGGCATGCCGCAGTACATTCAGTTGGCCCCTGAACTCGACATGTGCCCGCACGCCTTCATACCAGTACGATTGGTCCGTACTTGGAGGGTAACTCCCTCCGAGTGGTGTTGCAAATTCGTAAACCGGCGGCGTCTCTAGAATCTTCCTGGTCGGATGAACTGGCGTCCCCGCGCCTGCCGGTCCGCCTTGCCAATGAATATAAAATGGCACACCGTTCACGAATTCAGCGTAATTGATTTTTCCTGCATCGCCGAACGTGAAGTGCCCTTTGCTCTTGGAAAGAGCAAACATAAATGGCCCGGACACCAGGAGAAAGCAAGCCAGTGCCAAAAGAATGCGCGGCACTGCTCGGCGAATATTCCCCGCGGCAGGCAGCCCTGCGCACAGGAATACGAAGGAGACCGGGAACATCGCCGCCTTGGCAAGATAACTCAGCCCCAAAGTAGCCCCAAAGCTGGCAAACAAAAGCCACTGCGACTTACCCGCTGCAATTCGCACGAGAAATCCAGATGCGAGAAGGACCAGCAGAAATACCAGCGAATCAGGATTTTCAAGGCTTGGTGGGGTCGCGTACAGCGTTGCCCAAAAAAAGAGAACGTATCCCGTCGATCGCATCACCCACTCGGGCGGAGGGCCAAATTCTTCCCCGTCGCTTGAAGCCGACTGCGGCAGGTAAGCGAGTAACCCGCTCATGAAAAGCTCGAAACTAACCAGGGCCCCGACAAGAATCAGGCAATTTAAACAATGGACTCCGATCAATTCCCTGGCAGCGGCTGGCCTGAAGATCGAGAGCATCACGCTCAGCAGGAAAGAATACGCGGGACTCCAATAGCCATTGATCAGCGCGCCCCAATCTCCCTTCGAACAGGCCGAAGCAATGTCCAAATAGTTGACACCATCGGCGAGAATCGTATGACGCCGAGAGAACCCTTCGATCAGCCAGCAAGCAACCATGACCGCCCACAAGAAATAGCGATATTTATGCCGCCACGTCAGAGTCTCCATTTGATTCTCAAGCAGGCTTCAACTCCTTTCTAGAATGCCTTACGACGGAAGTCACTACCGCGCATCCTAATCATTGTTTATTTCAGAAAAGCGCATGAGATCTCAGGTGATCTCCACGCCGGGAATCATCACTCCAGTCGTTAGGTGTTTCGAGTATATCTTTTGTGGCACAACATCGGAGAGAGAATGTATTCTATGGCGGAGTTTTGACAAAACTGATGGTTGAGTCTCCCGAAAATTCCGGCAATGAGAACAGTAGCGGCGGCGAGGAGCAGTCTTCTTTCCGTCTTGTCCTCTGGCCGCGCATTGTCGAACTTTGGATCACCGGCGTGCTTATCGTTTTCTTTGTGGTCCGTGTCCTCGGGTCGCAGACCGCACGAGTCATTCTGAGCCGGTTTGGATTCCACCCTGTTCCATGACCGCGCTCGCAGCCGTCATCGCCAATTTGATTTTGCTTGTCGCGGCATTTGGTTTTGGCAGCCTTCTTGGCAGCTTAATCCCGCAGAGCTTCAGCCTTTTGGATCGTTTCGCAATTAAACTGTTGGGCGGGCTGGGCTTCCTCGGAACGATTCTGTTCTGTATCGGTCAAGTCTGGTTCTCTCGATTCGCCATTATTCTCGTTCTCCTTCTGGGCGTTCTCCTGGCGCTTGCGTCTTCCGCGAAGGCGGCCCGCGAACTTCGGGCTGCCCCAATCAAATCTAATCTTCGTGCCCTGCCTGCACTGATCGTAACCATCGTGCTTCTTATAACCGCCGTCGGTGGCCTCGCCGAGCCGGTCGGCGACATCAAGATGGACGAGATCGCCTATCACCTATTGGGTCCCAAGGTTTGGCTGCGAAACGCAATCATTCGGCCCGTCGTCGACGAAGCGTATACAGCCTTCCCGGCCGTCGTCGAGGTTCAATACGCCGCTCTCATGTCGCTTGGTGGCCAGCGCGCACCCGGATTTTTCGCGGTCATTGGACTCTTCTCCATTCTCCTCATTGCCGCCAGTTTGGCTCTTCGTTCCGGCCTTAGTTCGCCCGGCGCCTGGTGGACAGCCGCACTGATCATCACCATGCCGGTTCTCTACCGCGGAACCTTCGGCGGTTTTGTCGATGTGATTTACTCCGCCTTTGTTCTCGCAGCCTTGCGCGTGGCATTTGACGCCAGGCGTCCGGCCCACTTTGTCTTGTTCGGTTTGTTCGCGGGTTTCGCTATGGACACAAAATATACGGGTCTCATCGCCGCCGTGTTGCTCGTTATATGCTTATTCCTGCTTGCCGCCTTCGCGCAGGATCTGGAAAAGAAAATCCCTCTGAAACACTTGAGAATCGCCAGCGCCGCCGCCATCGCTGTTGCTGCGCCCTGGTACCTTCGCAATTGGCTCCTGCTAGGATGTCCGATCTACCCTCCGCCACCGATACTTTGGCGCTTTTTTCCTGTCAAATATCTTTCGCCTGAAGCAATCCTCCACTTTCATGCTTCCGTTCTGAAAGCCGGCGCGGGCATGGGCCGCGATCCGTGGAGCCTACTTATGCTCCCCTTCCACTTTACATTTCATCCGGCCAATTTCCTCAATGGTGCCGGCGGCATCGGTCTTGTCCCACTCGCTCTCGGACCATTCGGGCTCTTTTCACGCCGCCGAGACGCGTTTGCGCCGGGGCTTTGGTTTTTCGCGCTGCTCCAGACGGTGGCCTGGTTCTTCACCGAACAAGAAGCTCGGTTTTTGATTCACGTTTACGTGCTTGCGGCGATCTTCGGAGTCTGGGGCTGGACGTACGTCGTAAAGACTGCTCCAAAGTTGGGGCCAGCGCTCTCGGCCCTGGCCGTAGCCTGCTCGATCCTTTACGGTCTCTTCATGATCGGTTCCGCAAGGCTGGACGATTTGCACGCGGTTGTCTCGTCGGCCTTCGAGGAAAAGCGCATGCAGCAAGAGATTCCCTTTCTCGCCAGTTTTAGCTACCTGAATAAGGAATCCTCGGTGAGCAAAGTCCTGGTTTTGGAACCCCGGCTGCCCACTTATTACCTCGACAAATCCTATCTCAAACCGATCGGAAGGTGGGGAGAGCATTCCCTCCCTGAAGCAAATAATCTCGACCAGATACTGTCCGAGCTGCCTCGCTTACAAATTTCTCATATTATGGATGTCCGCGAGGAAGGTGGCTCGTTCCGTCTTCCCCAACACTCCGCTAATCTTATGCTCGTGTTCCAATCGAACAACCAGAGGGTCTTCGCGGTGGACTAGGTCGGCTGTGAATCAGTTCTCCTCTCGCTCCTCATTCGCCAACACCTCAAGAAGGAGGCTTTCGAAATGCCCTCCAGCTCGCTCCCACGTGTACCGCTTCATAGTCTCCCGCGCATTCCCGCCCAGCTTCTGCCGCAACTCCGCCGATTTCGCGAGCTGTTCAATTGCTCCCTCGATCGCCGCTGCATTCCCGGGCGGAATCAGGAACCCGTTGAATTCGTTTTCCACCACATCCGGCATGCCGCAGGTCTCCGTCGTGATCACCGGCATCCCCGTAGCCATTGCTTCTAGCAGCACCGCGGGCAAACCTTCCATCAGCGATGGAAACAGTAGAACATCGTGTTCGGCGTACAGTTCCTGCATATGCTCCGCCGCAACCACTGGTCGGACCACTACCCGTCCCCTGAGCTCTTCTCCAAAAAAGTGCTCAATCGTTTCCGCCGGAGCGCCGCAGCCCGCGAAAGTCATCGTCAAACCCGGAAACTTCGCCATAATCTTCCTAAGCGCCTCTCGAATATAAAAAATCCCGCGTTGATCCAGCCACGTTCCTGCGTATAGCAGCCGCAGCGAAACAGTCTCCCGGTATTCCCGCGGAATAAAAAACCTCGCCTCGACACCATTGGGAATATAAGCCACGCGGTCCGAATCCAAATCGTACTTCAGCTGCAGCATCGTCCAGACGTCCCGGCTATACGCGTGCGCCCCATCTGCTGTCTTTATGCACCATCGGAATCTTCGCTGGTGATACAAGCGGTGCCACACTCTGTTCTTCCACGAATAGTTCCAGGCCCGGCCCTTTTTTACTTCCCGGCTCATCACGTGCACGCGCCGCTCTTCCAATCCGTGCAGAGTCATCACATAAGGGGGGTATTCGCTCGCGCCATGCCATCTACGCCTCATGCCGTAAGGAAAGCCGACCGGCGCATGCAGATTTACAATCGAAAATTTCTCCCGATTCGCCATGATGTAGCGTGCTAGCCGAAAAGAAAACACTAGCTCAGTAAAACGCCCCGAGACCTCTCCAGGAACCATCAAATCTTCCTGAAAAACATAGGTGACGTGATGACCCCTACGCTCCAGCTCGCGTCCCAAGTTGTAGATGATGGCAGCGACCCCGCCCTCGCGGCGTTTTGGAACACCTGAGGACATCAAAATTTGAAGCGGACGTTTCGGCAAGCTCGTCGGCTCCATCCTTCAGGGCCTCGTCGTCCGATGGCGGTCTACGTGCGCGGGCTCCGGGGAGGGCAACCATCTCTTCCTCGCCCTTTTGTAGAGGCCCGATCCCGAAACTCTGTTTCTCAAGGAATAGTAAATCTGCGAAGGCAAAATACACGCAGGAATCAACGTCAGACACTTGAATGCCCAACGAGGAGCGGAAGCGTGCTCGTGTACGATGCCATAGTTCCGAAGCTCTGCGCGCAACGTTTCCAGTGGCCACCCGTTCTCCATCGTGAGCCGGATCAAATCCGATTCGGTCTGCACCGAATCGACCACAATGCCGATGGTGCGCTTCGGAAGTTTCATCTCCATGAGCTTATTCCTTAGCGATTCGGCCAATGTTGCAAGCACGCCATGCTTGCGACGCAACGCTTCCATGTTCCCATTCGTAACCTGAAACGCGTTCGATTCGTGCAGCCGATAAAAGGTCAGCGCCTCTCGCAGGATGAGAACGTCGGCAAGTACGGCTCCAAGCGTGAACAAATACTCGTCCGCTTCGATCCGCAGCGCTTCCGGAACCGGCCCAATCCGCCGCAAAACTTTGGTTCGAAAAGTCATCCGGCTCGTTCCCAGAAAACTCTTCCGCAAGCGAAATGCAAGCGCTCCAGTTTCAGAGTCGATACGAAACCGCGGAGTTTCCCGGAGCAACTCCGTGTGCTCGCGGCCATCCGTGTAAACCTCGGTTATGCCGTGACCCACCAATCCTATTTCTTGGTCCTCAGCAAGAGCGCGGCACACTTGTTCCAATTTTCCCGGCGCCCACCAGTCATCCCCATCCAAAAACGCGACAATCTCTCCCTTGCACTCAGGGATCCCGGCGTTGAACGCCGATGCCTGCCCGCCATTCTCTTTCCACAGTACTCGCACTTGCGGCTCAAACGTGCGGACAATCTCCGGGGTTTGATCGCTCGATCCATCGTCCACGACGATAATTTCTCGATCCGCAGCGGGAAAATCCTGCTCCAGCACGCTCACAATCGCCTCTTCGATGAAGCGTTCGTGGTTGTACGTATCGATCAGTACGCTGACAAAAGGTTTTGCCATGAGCAAGTAAACGTCGGCTGGCCCAGCCGCTTGCTTCTCCCCAAAAGAAGCTCGTGCCAGTACGCGGATGTCCCCCGGTTAAGTCTACGACATCTTCGCCATCGCGGTCTTTCCACTTAAAAGAACTAAATTGTCCATCGTTCTTCGCAATCTCGCTCCCTTCTTCAACGGGGGCATCGGCAATCAGGCAATTTAGTCGCCCCCTCACGACCCTTTGGTAGAACCAAAATCATTCGTCGGCGGAATCGAGGATCCCACGGAACGCAAGCCGACGTCATCACCACCGGTATTAGGGGAGCCGCGCCGCACTGAAAAGAATGGCACGGCCTGCCCTATCTCTCAGTGAGCCCGAAGGAGTGAGCGCCTGAGCCGGCCGTGTGCCGGGCGGTCAGATAAGCGATAGACTCAAAGAGCGAACTGCAGCATACGAAATGATTTGTTGACCAGGCGAAACGTTACGAGAGGATACGTGGCTGAGCCAAAGACCGAATATACCGCGCGGTTGAAAAAATACTTGAAAGCGATTGCCGCGACGGATCGCGCGCATTTGCGTGTGGGTTACGCGAAGTTGGCGGTGATTGGAGCCGGTTTGCTGTTGGTGTGGTTCGTCTTGGGCAAGCACCTGCTATCGGCTTACTGGTTGATCGCCCCCGGGGCGGCTTATTTGTTGCTGACGATTTTGCATGGGCGCGTTTTGCGGGCCAAGGGACGAGCGGAGACGGCGGCGGAGTTTTATCGCAAAGGCATTGCGCGGATCGAGGACCGCTGGGCCGGAGGTGGGCAAACGGGAGAACGGTTTCGCGATGCGAAACACGTGTACGCCGACGACTTGGATCTGTTTGGGCGCGGATGCCTCTTTGAATTGCTTTCAACCGCCCGATTGCCGATGGGGGAAAGCCGGCTGGCAAATTGGCTGAGTCTGGGATCGGAAATTGCGGCGATTCTCGAGCGGCAAAAATTGGTTGAGGAGCTGCGGGAGAAGCTCGACTTACGCGAAGACTTGGCAGTAACTGGAGAAGACTTACGGGCGCGGCTGAATCCGGAGACGTTGATCGAATGGGCGGAGGGGAAATCGATTCTGCCGAGCGGCGCGTGGCGAGGTGTGATGGCTTTGCTGGCGGTTGGTGCCGCGGCGGGGATTGTCTATTACATGGAGACTGCCGCGCTCTGGCCGCTCTTGTGTGTGTTCGTGGGGGAGACAGCTGTCCTGGCGTGGCTGCGGCGCAGAGCGCACACGGTGATGGAGGGCGTGGATTGCAACGCCGAAGGCTTGCTGCTTTTCTCTGAGATTTTGGAACGACTGGAAAGGGAGCCTTTCGTTTCGAACCGATTGCGGGATTTGGCGGCGGAATTGAAGCAAGAGAACGAGCCCGCTTCGCGGGCGATTCGACAGTTTGCACGCATCGTCAATTGGATAGACGCCAGCGATAGCGTGCTTGCCAAGATGTTCGAGCTGCCGTTTCTCTATAGCGTGCAAGTTGGAATGGCGGCGGAGGCGTGGCGACGGCGCTACGGCGTGAAAATGCGCCGGTGGACGGAATTGACAGGAGAAATGGAGGCGCTGCTTTCCCTGGCGACGTATTCGTACGAGCATCCCGCGGATCCGTTCCCGGATTTCGCGAGTGCGGAAGAAGGGCTGGGATTTTTTGACGGCGAAGAATTGGGACATCCGCTGATAGCGGCGGAGAAATGCGTGCGAAACAGCGTGCGGCTCGATGCCAAGACGCGCGTGTTGCTGGTGAGCGGTTCGAATATGTCCGGCAAGAGCACGCTCTTGCGCGTGGTTGGGATCAACACGGTGCTGGCGATGGCCGGAGCGCCGATTCGGGGTGTTCGGCTGCGACTGACGCCGCTAAGAATTGGAACAAGGATTCGAAGCACGGACTCGTTGCAAGAGGGGCGGTCGAGTTTTTTCACGGAAATTCTGCACATACGGAAAGTGTTTGACGGCGCGAACGACGCGGTGCCGCTGGTTTTTCTGTTCGACGAATTGCTGGAAGGGACGAATTCGAAGGACCGCCGAATCGGGGCGCAAGGGTTGATTCAGGCGCTGCTGAAGCGGCGGGCGATCGGAATTGTGACGACACATGATTTGGCGTTAACCGAAATTGCGACTGTGTTAGGAAATGTTTTGCAGAACAAGCATTTTGAGGACCAGGTGTCTGACGGGAAGATGCGATTTGATTACCGCTTGCGCGACGGAGTGGTGGAAAAAAGCAACGCCCTGGAATTAATGCGGCTGATTGGACTGGAGATGTAGAGCGCGCGCTTTGCAGAGATTAGAGATTATTGAGCTGATCGCAGCACTCAGAAAATCAGGCGGCGGCGATGCGGCGAATCAGGTCTTCCTGTTCGGCTTTGCTTTCCGCGCCGATAGTGAAAGCATCGAGGAGATTGAGGCCAAGAGCAAAATTAAGAGCTTCGTCCTGGCGATTCCGTAAATCGCCTTGGCCGAGTATTTTCATTCCGATAATGCCTTTGCCTGCGGCACGCATTTCTTTGATCACGCTGACGACCGTGCCAGGATCGGAATCCATAAACGAACCAATAGGATTGATTCGAACAAGATGGACTTCGACCCACGAAGATTTGGTGGCGGTGCGCAGAGCCTCGATGGAGTGACACGAGCAACCGTGGGCTCGGATGATTCCCTTTTCCTTGGCTTCGGAAAGCACGTCCATCACGCCCTTGTACCGATCCGTCCAGTCCCCCTCGGTGAGGCAGTGCATGAGGCAGATGTCGATGTGATCGGTTCCCAGTTCACGGCGGAAACGTTCGAGGTCCGCGCGGGCGGAGGCGGCGTCGCGAGCCCACGTCTTGGTGAGTACGGTGACTTTGTCGCGCGGGACGTGTTTCAGCGCCTCCGCGACGTGAGGGTGGCTGCCGTAGCTGTCCGCCGAATCGAAAAAGCGGAGACCATGGTCGTAGCCGTTGAGGAGAAGGTCGGAGAGTCCCTTTATTCCGAGTGCGGTCTGATGAGAATGATGGCCGACACCGACCGTGCCTGTGCCCATGGCAAGACGGCTGGTTTGGATGCCGGTTTTGCCGAGGGTCACAGTATCGGACGCGCTAAATTTGCGAGAGAGAGGTTTGAGGGTTAAGGCGCGGGCCCAACGGGGGAACGCAGCATTGAGCCAGGCTGCTCCCGAAGTGCAAGCAGCGCGAAGGAGAAATTCGCGGCGTTTCATTGTGCCTCCTCAGAAACGTCCTTCGAGAGGATGGTACACCCATTAGTGACGTATTGGCGCGAGGACGGTTATCAAAAGTGATGCGAGTCAATTGAGGGGCGAAGCGGGAGAATTGGTTTCAGCGGGCGACGGGAGCTGCGCTTCCAGGGATAGATTCGAACGAATGAGGGTTTCGACCTGCTTCCAGACAGCGGGATCGCATTCGATTTGGATGTGCGGCTTCATGAAAACGCGATCCCACCAAGGATACGAACCGCACGTAAGAGGCTTCGACTTGTAATCGGAGCGGAAGTTGCCAAGGATGCGGGTGCGCGCGGGATCGGCGGCGCGAATCTGGGACAGCCCGTGGAGCATGCCGTCCAGCTGATAAAAATTGATGGCTTGAGCGACGTTGGCGGGAATGACCGCATCGTCTTCACCCCTCTTGGAGACGCTATCGACCTGGATGGTAAGCAACACGGGGACGCCGTCTTTTTGAAGCTCGCGCGCTAGCTCGACCGTTTCTGAAGCGCCCCAACTGTGGCCAAAGATGATGATGCGGGCGTTCCGTTTTTCTTCGGGAGAAATAATTCCATCGCGGTTGGCATCCAAAAGGTGGAGAACAGCTTTGCGAGCGTCTTTGCCGCGATGATTTTCGAACGTCTGTACGAAAATTCCGGAGGCGTATTCCTCGCGAAGGTGCTCGGCGAGTTGCACCTCTGTATGAACGCGGTCATCGTGGTGAACGAAGCCGCCGACAAATCCGATGACGATGACCGGTGGATTGGACAGAACGGCTGCAGCTTTAGCGGGAGGCTTCGAACTCGCCTTGCCAGAGACGAGGAGCAATGGGAAAAGCAAGCACAAGACCCGGATCGAGAGGAGCATTTGCCGCACCGTGACCGGAAGCTACATCAGCACAGATGAAGCTGACAAGACTAAAGTTGCGCAAAAGCGAAAGGATTAAAATGGTACGGGGAGAGGGACGGGAATAGCCGAAATGCTTCAGTACTCACAGGACTCGCGTGAAGGGCCGACGAATGGGGAGATTATTGGTCCTGGCCGGGGGAAATGGCCGCAGCACGCGTGGTGGGCGAAGTTGCAGGGCCGCTCCCTACGGTGTAAGTCGAGCTATTGATCCGAGCTGCCTGAACGCGGGCCCAATCGTCTTTGAAATCCGGCATGATTTCGCGGCTGTGTTTTGGGCTCTTGAGGTAGTGGCCGGCGCGCGCGAGGGCTATGGCATAGGCCCACTGGGAATCGGTGCCCGAAGCGAAGAGGTTACTGGCGCTAAGACCAAGCTTTGAAGGATTACCCCCCTGCGGGATTTCCAGCCAGAGGGCTCCATTGGCGTCGATGGTAAGAGTGCCGTCGCGATCCAGGTACTTGAAAAGACGGCCGAGGAAATCAGAACTTGGAATGATTTCGCGGCTAACGGCTTCGTTGGCGAGAGAACCAAACTCCTCGCGATACTGCTTCCATTCCTTAGCTGTGCCCAGGAGTTGAGCGCTCTCCCGATTGACTGCTGCGTCGAGCTCCGCTTCGCGAGACGTGTTCTTTTGCGATTTGGCCTGGCGGATTTCCTGCTCGATGTCCGCGGCTTCGGCATTCGGATGCTCCTCTAGTTCATGTTCGGGATTGAAGCGTCCGGTGAGCGCGTAGGCGGCCGCCACGAAGGGCAGTTCGTGGTTGGCAAAAAGGATCATGGGAATCAGAAGTTTCTTGGAGTGGTACAACTGCTCGGTTCCACTGCGGGCTTCGCTGCTTCGCTTGATTGTCCCGGGCAGTTGGGCGAAATGCAGAACACGAAGACGCGTTTCCGGATGATGTTCGCCATAGTGAGTGAAAGAGCGGGCGATAGCCTTGGGAGTGATCAAGCCGAAGTCGTTGAGATAATCGGCCCTCGCGGCGTGGGGGAAGTAGGTGTTAAGGATTCGTCGGCTGAACTCGGCACAATTGCGGGTGACACCGTTGAAATGATTTTGGTTGGGCAGAGCGTTGAATTCCGCGATAAGGGCGCGGTCCTGTTCGATGGAAGTCTGGACAACAAAAATGTAGATACTGCGAGAAAGTGTGGCTCCCACCATTTCCCGCCATTCTGCTTTATTGCTGGTTCGGCACGTCGGGCTGTCGCAATAACCCGCAAGAAAATTTTCGCGATAGCGTTCCTCGAGGGCATGTTTGATTTTTTGCGAGCCAAACAGCGGGCGGTTCTGCGGGTCCTCAACACCGTATAAGTAGATGGAGAGCGGGACAACATTCCACTCGAAAGGCTTGTCCTCGCCAAGCGTTGTGTAATTGCTCATGACCGAACCTTGTTCGTCAGGGCGGCAGAGGCGGAGCTTTATGGGCGATTCCGGACAGATGCGCGATAAATATATGGCGCTGTGGCCGGAGCCTGAAATTCTGGCGAAGCTCGTATCCAGGGATTCGTTGAGAAGGACGCCGACGTCCGCAAAAGCAGGGGCGGCAGTGGCACACACGAGGAGGAGTACCAGGACTATCCACCGATAAAGGCTAAGTCCCACCCTCCCGGGCGGGGTTCTCCCCGGTATGGTCGGCAAGCTTTCTGGAGGCAACTTTGGCACCCGGATCAACTCCTCGCTATCTAAGGCTTCAGGTACAATTCTAGCGTTCCAGGGAGAATCAAGCGAACGTTGTAGGGGCAGGGCTAATAGTGCTTTGGGCAATTTCAAGCCAGCACCAAAGGACAGGTGCAGCTTCCGTAAACTATTGAAACGGAATGATCTATCACTATCTTGGATGCCCGAGAGTGAAGCAAGGTTGCGCCAGACCCAGGCGGGATTAGCTCAACCTTTCGAGGCATCTACCAGATGCAAAAGGATGAGAGGTTACCCTGTAACCGTGGTTATAAACCCGGACTGGGCGCGGAAGTTGTGGGTCCGAAGACCGCGCTGCGACCCGGACGAGGAAACTCATGGGATTCGCCAGGACCACACGGAACGGTGTCCGTCGAGATGGACCTTTAGCGGCCGTTGCGCTCCAAGCGCACAGATGCCGCCATAAGAATTCAAGAGTTTGGAAGCACTCTCACGTCGCACGGGCTTCGAAGGACAGCGCACACTCGCAAGATTCGAAGTTGACAACTTCGCACGCGGCTCATGTAATGAATCGATTCCATCCTATGCGCAAGCCAGTCCCCAATCTCTTGTGACAAACCCTGGAACTGCGGATGACACCCGTGGCGGATCGAAGCGCCACGCCGTTCTAGTTGCGGCGGGAATATTGCTAAGCCGGATGGCCGGACTTGTACGTGAGCGCGTGTTCGCGCACTATTTCGGAAACTCCGACGCAGCGGATGCTTTTAAGGCCGCGTTCCGCATTCCTAATTTCCTGCAAAATTTGTTCGGCGAAGGAGTGCTTTCCGCATCATTTATTCCAGTTTACGCGAGACTCCTGGCGCACAAAGACGACGAAGAGGCGCGGCGTACCGCGGGCGCAGTCGCGGCGCTGCTTGCGCTCACCACTTCGTTGATCGTGCTGCTAGGCGTGCTGACCACGCCGTATCTGATCGATGCGATCGCCGGAGGATTTTCAGGCGAAAAGCGCGAATTGACAATTCGCCTGGTGCGTATTCTCTTCCCGAGCGCGGGCCTGCTGGTGTTTTCGGCCTGGTGTCTGGGAGTCCTCAATAGCCACCGCCGTTTCTTCCTGTCGTACGCGGCGCCCGCCGTGTGGAACGCGGCGATGATCGCCACGATGTGGGGATGGGGAGGCCGCTACGCGCAATTTCCGCTGGCGCAATTAGTGGCGTGGGGATCGGTGGCAGGCAGCGCGCTGCAAGTAGCCGTTCAGCTGCCTGTCGTATTGCGACTCCTGCAAGGCCTTCACCTTTCGCTGAATTATCGGGCGGAAAACGTGAAAACGGTGGTGCACAATTTCATTCCTGTTTTCGTGGGCCGCGGCGTCGTCCAAATCAGCGCTTATGTGGATACGCTGCTGGCAAGTTGGCTGCCCATGGGCGCTGTGTCCGCGCTTTCTTATGCACAGATTCTCTATCTGCTCCCGGTGAGTCTTTTCGGCATGTCCGTTTCGGCGTCGGAACTCCCACAGATGTCGAGCGCACTCGGGAGCGAAGTGGAAGTAGCCGCCGCCTTGCGCCGGCGGCTCAACTCCGGCCTGGGCCAGATCGCCATGTTTGTGGTCCCGTCGATCGCCGCTTTCTTGATTCTCGGCGACGTCATCGTCGCGGCGATTTATCGCACCGGGCAGTTCAAGCAGGCGGACGTAATCTATGTCTGGGGAATTCTGGCGGGAGCCACCGTTGGGCTGCTCGCCTCGACACTTGGGCGCCTGTATTCCTCCACCTACTATGCGCTGCGGGATACGCGCACGCCGCTGCGCTACGCTGTCGTTCGCGTTATTTTGACGACGATCCTCGGCGTCTTTTGCGCATTTTCGCTGCCGCATCTGCTGGGCGTCGAGGCCCGCTGGGGAGCGGCCGGGCTCACCATTTCCGCGGGAATATCCTCTTGGGTTGAATTCGCGCTGCTCAGGCGAACGTTAAACCGCCGTATCGGTCAAACAGGTGTTCCCTTGGGTTCTCTGGTAAGGCTTTGGGGAGCTGCCTTTGTGGCGGCGGCGGCGGGATGGGCGATCCGCCATTTCCTGGGCCACCATTCCCCCATTCTGGTGGCGGTGGCAGTCTTGGTGCCATATGGGATCATCTATTTCGCGACAATCCTGGCTCTCGGACTTGACGAGGCTCGTGGATTCTTGCGGAGCGTCACGGGAAGATTTGCGAATCGTTAGCCGGTGAACCCTACCCCCACCCCCGGTATCTTCATAAGTGTTGCTTCTAAAGGATTTAGGCTTTGGATAACTTGTTTAGAATCAATGACTGCGGACGACCTTGTAGGTGTTGATTCTAAAGAGCTTGTTTGCTCCAAGTGGATGCAGCACGCGGTTTGCCCCGTAAGTGTTGCAAAGAGGAGATTTAGAACGAAAAGAGCTGGTGAAAGCAAAAAAGCCAGCAAGGACGCTGGCGTTACAAAATAAGACGGACTGTTAGCTAAGATTGCTTATACGCTTGGAGTAACCTTTTGTCAAGTAAAAAGGGGCGATTCATGACACCTGGCGCTCGATTCCGTATGCTGTGCCACCAATGGATTTCAAATCAGGGCAGCACCGAATTGCAGATACTTGTAGAGTTTGGCGAGGTATTCGTTGATCCGTTCTGCAGTGTCGACAGTTCGCAAAAGCTCAGTTCACGGATCGAGTGTCGTTAGCTTTGACTTTTCCATACCTTCTCAACCGCGCTAGACTCCTCCCCCGAGTCCCCCAGAGGAATACCTGATCGGCTTGCTGCTCTCTCTCGCCGTCGGCGGCGTCGCCGCCCTCATCGGCTGGGGCCGGGACCGCTCCTTCTATTCCACCGTCCTCATCGTCATCGCGTCCTACGATATCTTGATTGCCGTGATGGGGCTTCGCAGGGCACCCTCTGGATCGAAATCGCTTTCGTCTTCGGATTCTTCCTGTTCGCCATTCTCGGCTTCAAACGAAATCGGTGGTTCGTGGTTGCCGCCCGGGTGGCCTACGGCTTTTTGACTTCGTCCATCACCTCTTCATTGCAAACCCGGGCGTCCCCTCTTGGTAGCCCGACTTCTGTATTGCATTCGACGCAGTTCTCGGCACGTTCCTGGCTCTGCGTTTGATGACACGCCCTGACGTGCTCCCTAACGCGAACGCGCCAAGCTAGGGAAGCTCTTGATAAACCACTTGTACGGTAACGCGACTACACAGGCATGTGAAAGTGTTCATGCCCACCGCAGCTCCCCCCAGAGCGGATTTCGGGCTTGTCCTTCCTATGTGCGAATGGGGTTTCACAAATGACGGAAGGCGATGAAAGCGCTACTTGTGAGATTGGATTTCAAAGCTGTATAAGGGTCATCATGAGATTGATTTCAATGCTCGGCATATCGGTCTTTCTGCTCATACGCATGTGCGGACTTTGCACCGAGAAAGTCAGGGCCGATAACGACAATAGAGTCGAAGCGGAGAAACTATTGAGACAGGCCGAAGAGCTCACGGACATTCGCTCGCCTGGGAGTCATGCATTTCGCCTGACCGCAAGCGTAAAGGTGTTTGGCGAAAAGGGCCAGACATCGGAAGGAACCTACGACCTTATTTGGAAAGCACCGACCACTTGGCAAGACAAGCTTCAGATCAGAGATTTTTCGCAAGAACGGACTGCCGTCGTCGATCGACTCTTTGTCAAGCGGAGTGCACCAAGCCTAACGCTTGAGGTTTACCAGCTGCTTAAACTATTGGAATTTCCAGCCCTCTTACATTACGACTCGGAAGCCAAAGCACAAAAGTTGAAAGAAAGGACCAGAGACGGGGCACACGAGAGGGTTATCGAGGTCGGATACCAAAACCAGTCAACACGTGACGTAATAACTTTGGATGGGGCAGTCCCAGTCCCTGTTCTCGTGGGACACCAAGGACAGCCCAGTGGTGACCAATTTGAAAATTACGTGGCATTCGATGGCCATCAGTTTCCCCGCACCTTGGCCAGACTCGAATCGAACAGGCCGCTGATTCAAGTTCAGGTGCAGGAACTTAAAGACGTGACCATCGCTGATACTCCGCTTGTTCCGGCTCCGGATGCCCGCTGGTATGCGTGGTGTCCTCATCCGGAACACATCAAAGCGCTAGACCAACCGGAACTCTACCCCATTCCTTGGCCAGGCGCGTTAGATCGTCCCGTCGCCATCTACGGGGTCGTCGGCGTAGACGGCAAATGGCACAACCTCGCCGTCGTGAAATCTGGCGGCAGAGAAGCAGATGAATACTGGATGACCGTAGCGCATCACGAACGCTTTTCCCCAGCCAGATGCGGAGAAGTCCCCGTCTTACAGGAATTCGTGATGGAAAATAAACGTTGAGCGCTCGCATTGTGATCTCCGAAGAATGACGTTGCTGGGCCAGACCAATGCCCAATCGTCTTCGCGGCGCTGCGAGGATATCCTTTGTCGTCCAAATCGGCTTCGGGGAGGCCACACAACACGCTTCGGGGCACATGGACGATTAACGCGGTTACCTCCCATGTGGGTACTGGAACGAACATGTCCGGTTTTCCGTTACCGGTAAAGTGGAATTAAGTATCGGTTATGACATTAAGTAAAGCTATGCCCGGTGTCATCGATCCGGTCGATGTGTCGATCGACAACCCTACGGGCTAGGAAGAAGCCCGCTGTACCGAATATCAGAAAGAATGCTGGAATTGAAAATCCCACGATGTCCTCCCCCAGCGTCGGTCCACCGATGGCTTGTGGAAAGACAAGAGGGCCGAATACTATCGGCACAAAGCTCGCTACAACGCCAAATGTACCTCCAGCCAAGAGCGAGACGAGTGTTCCCGTTCGCGGTGTCATCAGATCTCGGTTGCCAATGCTACACCAACCACTGCTCTAAGTGCCTGGTAAACGCCGTTACCGGAGAAATAAGACCTAGCTGACTCCCCGGAAGTCCCGTTGAGGGAAGTCATATGCTCCCTGTGGGCTTTGCCTCCGATTGTGGCTAGACCGCGGTACTCGGAAACAGCCCCATGCGAGTTTGAGGCTTTTTTAGCTGAGTGGCCCAGAATCCAATCAGGACAGCACTGCGCAAAAAGGCAGGCTTTGACGGGGGTGGGGCGTCTGCTAGAATGGGAAGCTCAGTATTGCGACTTCAACAGAGCAAAATTTCCGGCTGGACAAGACGGCCTGAGTAGGAAGAACAATGGCACTGAAGTGTGAGCTTTGCGGCAAAGGGCCGCATTTTGGCAACGTAATCAGTCACGCAAATAATACGAGGCGGAGACGGTGGAATCCGAACCTGAAGCGCGTTCGCGCGGTGGTGGACGGCGCGAGAAAGCATGTTCGTGTTTGCACGGCCTGCATCCGTCTGGGCCGTGTGAAGAAAGCTGCCTGAGCACCTCATCTTGAATCCGCCGCATGCGAAAAAGAGTGTGGCTGCGCGCCCGCTCGGCCCGATGAAGGGCATGGCGCGCGTGGCATTGCTGTTGCCTGCAGCCGCCATGTCGCTTGCGATGGGCGCAGGGTGCAAACAAAAGACGCAGCCTTCGCCGGACGTGTGGGCAGTGGTAAACGGTCAGGAGATTAAACGCGACGATGTGGATAAATACTACCGGACGAGGGTGAATCCGGAGGGGCAGGCGCCATCGCAGGAAGAAGCGCTTTCGCTGAAGCTGAACGTTCTGGACGAGCTCATCAATAACGAGATTCTGCTGGAGCGCGCCAAGAAGCTGAACCTGGAAGCGAGCGACGGCGAGGTGGAAGACAAATTCACGGAGCTGAAGAGCCCCTACACAGAAGACGAATTCCAAAGACAGCTGAAAGAACGCGGCGTTTCCGTGGACGACTTGAAGAGCGACCTGCGGAGGCAACTTTCCATCACGAAGCTTTTGAACCACGAAGTGGTGGCGAAAATAACGATCACCGACCAGGACATCACTGACTCTTATAACGCGAACAAAGCGCAATTCAATGTCATGGAGCCGCGCTACCGGATATCCGAGATTGTCGTGACACCGCGCAAGGAACCACAAATCCGCAACCTCAAGAATGACGATGCGACCAACGAGGTGGAGGCGCAGCGCAAGGTAAAGATGCTGGAGGACAAGCTGAACAGCGGAGCGGACTTCGCCCAGCTGGCGATGGACTATTCCGAGGATATGAACTCCGCGGCAATGGGCGGGGACCTGGGATACGTGCCGGAATCGGCCCTAAATCAGTCGGATCCGATGCTGAAGAAGTTTGTGCTGGGAATGAAGGCGGGTCAAGTGAGCCAGCCTGTGGCGATTCAATCGAAGGACGGGCCGCGCATCGTGATTTTGAAACTCATCTCGAGAGAATCGCCTGGACAGCGGAATATTTCCGATCCTCAAGTCCAGCAAACGATTCGCGACACGCTGCGCAACCACAAGGAACAACTGTTGCGGGCGGCGTACTTGACGATCGCGCGGGATGACTCACGCGTGACAAATTATCTGGCGCAGCAAATTATCGAGGCGGCGGGCAAATTGCCAGGTGCGGCAAAGACAGATTTTCCAGCCAAACCATCCGGGCACTGAACCACTTTTTTACCGTTCAACTCTGCCATTATTCCACCCAAGCAAGAACTTCGCCGGCGTTGACGGGCTGGCCTTCCTTGACTTGGAGGCGCTCCACGATGCCGTTCTTCGGCGAGCGAATTTCGTTTTGCATTTTCATAGCTTCCACGACGAGAAGGCCCTGTCCGGCTTCGACTTTTTCTCCGGCCTGCACGAGTAGACGGATCACCTTGCCTGGCATGGGGGCGACGACTTGTTGCCGGCCTTCCGTTTCGAGGGCGCCATGCTGCCGGCCGCGCCAGGCACGAGGATCGTCAACCTCGGCAGTGAACTCTTGTAAATCAGCTTGGATGTTGAGCACTCCTTCCGGCGACTGCGCAAAGCGAACATCGTAGGATTCGCCCTCGAGTAGAACGGAGAGTGTGTTTCGATCAATTTCGACGACGTCGGCATCGACAACCCGGCCATCCAGGGAGATTTTCCAGCGGTCAGCGTCGCGCACTAATTCAACGATGCGGAGCTTTTTCCCGGAAGCGCTAACGAGCCGGACTTCAAACTTCATGGCAGGCGGTCCAGTTGTTGGCGACGGCCTTCTTGCTTCCACCGGGAAGGTTGAAGAGAATCCTGGACGGAAGAGGACGGATCGGAATGATTCTCCGACTGTCTTGCTTGCTGAAACGCAGAGGCGATGGCGGCGGCATCCTCCGCGCGGCCTTGCTGCGCGGGATCGCCCGAGGTCGGAAGTGCAGTAGGCGAACGGCGAAGCAAATCATCGAGCCATTTCGTGTGTATTTCGCCACAAAGAAATTCCGGCTCGGCGAGAATACGGCGGAAGAGTCCAGCGTTGGTCTTGATGCCGGTGACGGTGTACTCCTCGAGGGCGCGACGCAGACGAGCGATAGTTTCTTCACGGCTGTTACCCCAGGCGATCAGCTTGCTCAACAGAGGATCGTAATCCATCGGCACGGTCCAGCCTTCGTAGACGCCTTCATCAAGGCGGATGCCAGGGCCGCTGGGCGCATGGCGCGAAAGAATTTTTCCGGGCGAAGGGAAGAAACTGTTCTCAGGATCTTCGGCGTAGAGGCGGACTTCCATGGCGTGGCCGCGCGGAGTGATAGTCTCCCAGGCGAAGGGAAGCCGATGGCCGGCGGCGATGGCGATTTGCAGTTTAACTAGATCGAGTCCGGTGACTTGCTCCGTGACGGGATGCTCGACCTGAAGGCGCGTATTAACTTCCAGAAAATAAAAGTTGAGATGAGTGTCCACCAGAAATTCCACGGTTCCGGCGTTGACGTATCCTCCGGCGCGCGCAAGGCGGACAGCAGCGTCTCCCATTTTCTTGCGCAGCTCCGGCGTCACAACGAGCGACGGAGCCTCTTCGATTACTTTTTGGTGGCGGCGCTGCACCGAGCATTCGCGTTCGCCGAGAGAAACGACACGGCCATGGGCGTCGGCAAGGATTTGTATCTCGATGTGGCGCGGCTTTTCCAGATATTTTTCGAGATAGAGGCGGGAATCGCCGAAAGCGTTTAGAGCTTCCGAGGACGCATCCCGCCAGGCGGGAGCAAATTCGGTATCGCGAGTGACAACGCGCATGCCTTTGCCGCCGCCGCCGGCGACGGCTTTGAGCAGCACGGGATAGCCCATGTTTTGAGCGAGGGCCTGCGCATCATCGGGATTTTCGATGGGGTCATCGGCGCCGGGAACGGTCGGGACATCGGAACGTCGCGCGAGCTGGCGGCCGGCAGTTTTCGAGCCGAGGGCTTCCATGGCTTCGGCGCTGGGGCCGATGAAGGTGAGGCCTGCATCCGTACAGGCTCGCGGGAGTGCCGCGTTTTCGGCAAGAAAACCGTATCCCGGATGGACAGCGTCACACCCGGAGCGGCGCGCAACGTCTATTATTTTGTCAATGCGAAGGTAGCTTTCGCGCGAAGAGGCAGGTCCGATGGGATAAGCCTCATCGGCGAGGCGAACGTGGAGAGAGGTGCGGTCGACCTGGCTGAAAACTGCGGCCGAGCGAATGCCCAGCTCGCGGCAGGCGCGCAAGATGCGCACGGCGATTTCCCCGCGATTGGCAATCAGAATTTTTTTGAACATAGAAAAGTCAGATGGCGAGAGAGTTTAACACGGGGAAATCGCCGTTGCGCTTCCCGCAAGAAGCTGCGTGTTTCGGCGGGCAACAGCGGGACAACCAGGAGTTTCCAAAAGCCTGCTATTGCAGGAGTTTTCCCAAATCCCTCCATTGAATGAGAATAACGTGATTTTCCGTGAGTAATTTCTTGAAAGCGGGGCTACTGACGAAATCAAGGTCGCGCTGGCGCCAGGCCGATCCATAGTCAGGGTGATCGACGGTGACGGCCTGCAGTTCGGCATCGTCATGACCAAGGTGAACAATCATTTCAGTGAGACCAGGCTTCAGGTTTCTGATAGCGGAGGCGTAGAACTGTTCCCATGAGCCGGGAGTGATGGAGGGGTCCGCCATGACGAGCGAATCTAGAACAACGTCTTTTTCGGAAAGAAGAGAGAGAAGCTTGCTGCGCTCGTCGGTCACTTTAACGGCTAGAAATGGCAATTTATATTCGTGAGCAACTTTGACAAGAACGGAAAAGAGCTGCGGCGTTGCGAAGAGCGTCCCCATGTGGCTATCGAGATGAGTGGGCCGAATTCCGAGGGCAATCGCTCGTTGAATCTGCGCGCGAATCTCGCGTTCGGCCTCTTCGGCCTTGATGTTTTGCGCCGCGGGTTGGGTTTCGGGCCACAGATATCCATCCGGAGCAAGCAGAGATGGAACTTTATCTGTCGACTCAACCGGGCCCCAACGATAAGTTTTCCACTCGCTTGTAAGAGTGAGATGAAGGCCGAGATCGGCGTTTGGGTGAGCTCTTGCATAGGCAGCGACTTCGGTCAGCCAGGCACACGGAATCATGATGCTGGCCGAGGTCACGGCGTTCGTATCGAGCGCGGCGAAGCTGGCGGCATTTACGGAATGAGCCACCGCGAGGTCATCGGCATGAACGATGAGGAGCTTCGCATCGGCCGGATAGCCTAGACGCTCTGCGACGGACTTGGATTGAGCTCGCCCATTCAGGGCGCAAAAGACAGAAAGAAGAAGAATGACGGCCAGCGCGCGCGGAGACATGAAACGCTCCAGAAATAGATTTGCCCCGACCAAATGTACCACAGTCGCTGGGAGCACAGATTCAAAGAGGAATGTTGCCGTGTTTCTTGCGAGGGTTGGTGTCGCGCTTGTTTTCGAGAGCGCGAAGGGCCGTGATGATGCGGGAACGAGTTTCGGAAGGCTCGATGATGGCGTCGATATAGCCCTTTTCAGCGGCGACAAAGGGATTGGCGAAGCGGTCGCGAAATTCTTCGATTTTTTCCTGGCGAAGTCTTTCGCGCTCAGATTCGGGGACTTTGTCCAGTTCACGCTTGTAAACGATATTCACCGCGCCTTCGGGACCCATCACAGCGATTTCCGCGGAAGGCCATGCGAAGTTGGCGTCGGTGCGGATGTGTTTGCTGGCCATGACGCAATAGGCTCCGCCGTAGGCCTTGCGTGTGATGACCGTGATTTTGGGAACGGTGGCTTCTGCAAACGCAAAAAGCAGTTTCGCGCCATGCTTGATGATGCCCCCAAATTCCTGCTGCGTGCCGGGCAGAAAACCGGGAACGTCTTCGAAGGTAATGAGCGGAATGTTGAAGGCGTCGCAGAAACGGACGAAGCGTGCGGCTTTGAGGGAGGCGTTGATATCGAGCACACCAGCGAGAAACGCCGGTTGGTTGGCGACGACGCCAACGGGACGTCCGTCCAGGCGCGCAAAACCAACAACGATATTTTTCGCGAAGTGCTCGTGGACTTCGAAGAAGTAGCCGTCATCGATAATGGCGTGGATGGCGTCCTTGATGTCGTAAGGCTTCTGGGGATCGGCAGGAACCAGCGAGTTCAAGGATTCTTCGCGGCGGTCCGGCGAATCGGAGGACTGGCGGCGAGGAGGATCATCGATATTGTTCGAAGGGAGGAAGCTCAAGAGCTCGCGAATCATGGCCAGGCAATCGGCATCGTCCGCAGAGACGAAGTGCGCCACACCGCTTTTTTCGTTGTGGGTCATCGCGCCGCCGAGTTCTTGCTTGGAGACTTCCTCGTGAGTGACGGTCTTGATGACGTCGGGGCCGGTGACGAACATGTAAGAAGTCTCGCGCGTCATGAAAATGAAATCAGTGATCGCGGGGGAATACACCGCGCCACCGGCGCACGGGCCCATGACGGCGCTGATCTGCGGGATTACACCGCTGGCGAGCGTGTTGCGCAGAAAAATATCGGCGTAACCGGCGAGCGAGGCAACGCCTTCCTGGATGCGGGCGCCGCCTGAGTCGTTGAGGCCGATGAGGGGAGCGCCTGCACACATGGCGAGATCCATGATCTTGCAGATTTTCCGAGCGTTGGCTTCGGAAAGCGAGCCGCCAAACACAGTAAAATCTTGCGCAAAAACATAGACGAGCCGGCCATCGATTCGGCCAAAACCTGTGACGAAGCCATCGCCGGCGGGGCGCTGATCCTGCATTCCAAAATCGACGCAACCGTGGCGGACAAATTTGTCGAGTTCTTCGAAGGAGCCCTCATCGAGGAGCAGATGAATGCGTTCGCGAGCGGAGAGCTTGCCGGCTTTATGTTCACGCTCGCGGCGCTCGGGCCCGCCCCCGGCTTCGGCTTCCGCGGAATGGCGTCGGAGTTCCTCCATGCGGTCGTGATGCTTTTCTTTGGCACTCGCGGCGGCGTTTTTCTCAGGCAAGCATTCCTCCCGTAGAAGAAGGCTCATTTTTCGCAAAGATGCGAACAGCAAGATGCGTAGCGAGCCAGACGGTGCCAAGCAGCAAGACCACTCCAAGAAGAAGTTCCGCACACATGGCCGCGGCGCGTTGAATAGGAGACTCGAGAGAGGTTACGTAATCCGTGGCTCGCACGAGCATGAACATCGCGCCCAGAGTCATCGCAACGACGAGAATGGTGGTGAAGACGGAGGCGAGGACCATTTTCATAAGAGTGGCACGGCGCATCGAAGCCGCAGGGAGAAGGATAGCGCAACTGGGCGGAAATCAGAATGCGGCCGCGAGGCCGGAACCGGAGCTTCGAAGCTCAGTGTATACACTTCAAGGCTCAGCGCAAGCCGGACCAATCGTCGGCGACGAGGATCGAATCGCTCGGATTTGCGGGATCGTACTTCACGCTGGCAGGCTGGCCAGCGACGAGGCGTTCGAAACGGATCTGCCCCTCGAGGCCGGTGATGTCCTGCGCCGTGTGATAGGTGACGCCGGAAATCGCGTAGCTGTAGGTGACGAGGTGTCTCGGCCTGGTATCTACGAGCGGGCGGGCACGCGAACCCAACAGTTTTTTTCTGCCTTCGAACGGCTCGGCAGGGTGTTCTGCTAATTCGACGACCTGGCCTTCCGCGATGCGACCAATCTGATTCAAGTGGAGACGCCGTCTGCGTTCTACGTCCTGGGGTTCTTCCGCCGGGCGAAAGAAGGCGTAGGCAATCATGGCGATGGCGACGATGGCAGCTCCCGCCATGGCGAGAACAAGCTTCCAGTCTGCGAAAAGGGATTTCAACTAGCTAGCTCCCATGTGGCAAGTGAGTTGTGGAGCGGCGCAGGCGCGTAGATCAGCAGGTGCACGGCACATCAGAAAAGGTCTTCCTACGAGAGGCGCCCCCACATCCTGTATTTTACAGAAACTGTGGCGGGGAGGTGAATCTACGTGTACGGGGGTTGCACTGGATTGCGCAACACGCCAACCCCGGTGACGCTGACTTCTACAACGTCTCCAGCGACCAGCGGGCCAACGCCAGCAGGTGTGCCGGTGGCAATCACATCGCCAGGGTTGAGAGTCATCACACGAGAGATCCAGCGGACAAGAAACGCCGGGGGATAAACCATAAGCGAGGTACGTCCGGATTGCCGGAGGGCGCCGTTGACATGCGTTTCCACCAAAACATCTGATGGATCGAGTTGTGTCTCAATGTGCGGGCCAGTGGGACAAAAGGTATCAAAGCCCTTGGCGCGCGTGAACTGTACGTCGCTCTTTTGGAGGTCGCGCGCAGTTACGTCATTGAGACAACTGTATCCGAGCAGATACGCCAGCGCATCGTCGGAATCCTTGAGGCGCGAACAACGCCGGCCGACCACCATCGCAAGCTCGCCTTCGTGTTCCACGCGTTGCGATTGCGGCGTGAGAACAATTGGCTCGCCCGGCCCAATCACGGCGGATGGAGGCTTAAGAAAGATTAGAGGCTCCTTGGGCACTTCGTTGCCGAATTCGGCGGCATGTGCCACGTAGTTGCGCCCAACGCAGACTATTTTTCCGGGATCGATGGGAGCTAATAAGCGGACGTCAGAAACCAGCCACGTATGCGAGCCGTGCGTCCAGGGACCCCACGGAGGACTGGAGATGTCGCGGACTTGATCGCCTTCGAGCAGGCCATAAAGCGGCGAGACAGTCTGCGAAGCGGAAGGACCAGGTGGAAGAAAGCGGCAGAATTTCATTCGGGATCAGCTCGGGTGGTGATTGGGATGAGAAACGTTTGAAGCGCGAGCGCGTTGAATAATAGTTCCAATCCAAGAAACCGTGACCACAAGCATGTACAGCACCGCACCCAGCATGAAAACTTGAACGGCGCTGTACCGCTCGGCAAGGCCTTCGAAATTCATGCAAAGGATGCGATACGTCAGGCTGAAAAGAAACCATCCGACGAGACTGGAAGCCAGTAAGTTGCCGGGCATGCGCCAAAACCGGAGAACGGGAATCAAGGCGAGGAGGCCAAGAACGGCGACCGCGGCTAAATTTCGAACGAGGGCAAAGCGATCGAGAAAGTGAACTCGATTGGCCACGATCACCCATGCGCTAAATGCAGCGGAAAGAAAAATTCCTGCATAGACACCTGTACGGACCGATGCGTTCCGGAATGCATGGAACCACCTGTATGCGGGCAAGTGTGCACGAACGGACGTCAAGCGGCGTTCTCCCAAGCTATTTGCTAAAAATGACCCGGGCTACGAAGGCGGATTCGCGACATCAACGGCGACGGCTGGGCAGGGATCACTTTCATTGCCAGCGCGATCGACGGCGGTCACGGAATACCAGTAGCGGTGGCCGGGCTCCACAGACGTATCACGATACGCCGGTGCAAGCAACAGTCCGGGGGTGATCACCGAACCCCGCGTGTCCTGTTGCTCACTTCGATAGACGCGGTAGCCGGCTAGATCGGTTTCAAGATTAATGGACCAGGAAAGATCCACAAGCACGGAGCCAGCAGAGGCTCCTGAGAGAACAGCGGCAACCAGGTTCTGCGGCGCGCCCGGCGGAAAAGTGTCGCGTGCGGCAACGATCACGGGAAAAGAATCCGAGGATTCCAAGGCATTGCCCTCTACAAGCACGACGCTTCTAACGCAGTAGGCGTACGTTTTACCAAAGTCAAAAAGAGTATCGCGGTACGAGGTGTCGTCGGAGGGCGCAAGCAAAGCGAGTGGCGATCTCCATTTCACTTTCGAGAAATCGGTGGAAGCAGCCTCTATTGAGGAAGGATCCAGCTCGCCGCGATAAATGCGATAACCCGTTAGGGTACTCAGTGGATCGCCCCCCGACGTGCGAGTTGGAGCAAGCCAGCTCAAGTCAATCGCGGACTCCGTGAGGTGAGCCTCGAGGTGAGCGATCGGTTCCGGAACGGGAAACAGGCGGACGGCAACGGAGTTGGATTCCGCCGAAGTGCGCTTTTTGGAAGCACGCGTTCGAACGAGATAGAAAAGGGAGATTCCGGGATGTGCGCGAGTTTCCGCCGGCGCTATGGGATCGATGAATTTCAGATGGCCACTAGAGACGTAGTTATCCACGAGCGCACCTGGGATGGTGTACACCACGCGAAAGGATTTCCGGTCCGGCGAGCCATCTGGCTTAGAAGCGCCACGAACAAATTCGACAGCAGGGGGCGCCATGAGCCGGTCGCCGGTGACCGTGTTCACGGGCAGGGTGAACATGAGCTGCACGCCGTCGCCGGCCTGATGGGCGGATAGATCGGTGACCGCCACAGGAGTTGGGGGAGAAGGCGGAGTAGGCTCGCCAGGTGCGCCGCAACCGGCCACCAATAGAAGTGCGAGGTTTAAGCCACTAAAAAGGAAACCTGCGAGGCGGGCAGGCTCCCTGTCGCAGAGGGTGGCGGTCCGCGAATTTCGGATTCCCATTTTCAAGATTCGGAGTTTACAGGATATAGCGGCTCAAGTCCTGATTCTTGACGATATCGGCGAGTTGCTTGCTCACGTAGGCGGCATCGACCTTGACATTCTTCTTCTTCAGATCGGGCGCTTCAAAGGAAAGCTCATCGAGAACTTTTTCCAGGATGGTGTGCAGGCGCCGCGCTCCGATGTTTTCGGTCTGCTCGTTAACGGTAGTGGCGAAGTGTGCGATGGATGCAACAGCGTCCTCGGTGAAATTGAGTTTGACGCCTTCCGTCTCAAGAAGCGCAACGTATTGCTTGATGAGAGCATTTTTGGGTTCGGTGAGAATGCGGATGAAATCCTCCTCTTTGAGCGATTGCAATTCCACGCGAATGGGCAAGCGGCCTTGCAACTCGGGAATGAGATCCGACGGCTTCGTAATGTGGAAGGCGCCCGCGGCGATGAACAGAATGTGATCTGTTCGAATCATGCCGTAGCGTGTATTTACGGTTGTGCCTTCGATGATCGGCAGGATGTCCCTTTGAACGCCTTCGCGGGAGACGTCGGGACCGTGGCCAGACTCGCGTCCGGCGACTTTGTCGATTTCGTCGATAAAGATGATGCCCATTTGCTCGGCGCGTTCAACGGCCACGCGCGTGACCTGATCCATATCGAGCAGCCGGTTTTCTTCCTCTTGAATCAGGTATTCGAAAGCGTCGGCGACGGACATCTTGCGCTTCTTTTTCTGCTGCCCAAACATGCCGGAAAGCATGTCCTTGATATTGACGTCCATCTCCTCGACGCCCTGATTGGAGATAATTTCAAAGGAAGGCATGGAGCGTTCGCGGACTTCGATGTCGACCATGCGCTGGTCGAGCTTGCCCTCGCGAAGCTGAGCACGAAGCTTTTCTCGTGTGCGCTGCGTTTGCTCGCGCTGCGCCGCGGCATCGGCTTCAGTGGTGCCGGGAGCGGGCGGAGGAGACGGGGGAAGCAAGAGGTCCAGAACGCGCTCTTCGGCGGCTTGCTCGGCGCGGTCGGCGACTTCGTCGAGTTTTTCTTCACGAACCATGTCGATGGAAGTCTCGACCAGATCGCGCACCATCGATTCCACGTCACGGCCCACGTAGCCGACTTCGGTGTATTTCGATGCTTCGACCTTGACGAAGGGACATCCTGCCAAACGCGCGAGGCGCCGGGCGATTTCGGTTTTGCCGACACCCGTCGGGCCAATCATCAAAATGTTCTTGGGGAGAACGTCTTCCGCAATCTCCGGCGGAAGTTTTTGGCGGCGAACGCGATTGCGCAAAGCAACGGCGACGGCACGCTTGGCGGCATTCTGCCCGACGATGTATTTATCGAGCTCCGCGACGATTTCGCGCGGAGTCATGTCGTCGAGCGCGGGAAGAAGTTCCTGCTCTTCGGCGGGAGCGGCGCCATTGCCGCCGGGCGCCAGTACTATTTCCTTATCGGTCTTGCTGGCCATGAAGTGTCCAATCCCTTTTTGCGCAATCCCGCAGTAGCTAAGCCATTTGATGCGCAGAAATCATCCGGCGTGCTGTCACTCATCCCCTAGAGCTCTTCGACTGTAAAGTTGGCGTTGGTGAAAATGCAAATCTCGCTGGCAATACGCATCGCTTCCATCGCCAGATCTTTCGCGCCAAGCTTCGAATGCTTGATCAAGGCACGCGCCGCGGCAAGCGCAAAGCTGCCACCCGAACCGATGGCGCACAAGCCATCATCCGGCTCGATGACGTCGCCGTTGCCGGAAAGAAGGAACGTGGATTTCGCGTCCGCGACAATGAGCAGCGCCTCGAGATGCCGCAGCGCGCGATCCTTTCGCCACTCCTTGGCAAGCTCGACAGCGCCCTTTTGAAGATTGCCCGAATGCTCCTGCAGTTTGCCTTCAAAACGCTCGAAAAGTGAAATGGCGTCGGCGGTGGATCCCGCAAAACCCGCGATAACTTTATCGTTGTAAAGGCGCCGGGTCTTGCGCGCGGTGTGCTTCATTACATGATCGCCCATGGTCACCTGCCCATCGGCGATCAATACGACCTTATTGTCTTTGCGCACGCACAACACCGTGGTACCGTGCATCCGCACGCTCTCCTGACCTTTACGCATTCGAACATTATACAGAGTAGACTTGTCGCAGGCACGCAAGACCTAACAGGGATAGCAGTTTGGGAAAGCCGCCTGCTGCCGAAGCCTTGATGGCTGAATATGCAGTCAGTTTAAGAAGGCGGCGGAGCGGCGGGAGAAGCAGTCGGTTCGTTGAGTGGCGCCTTGGCTAAAGCGTCGAGATGGTCATGCAACATCTTCAGCTCGTTTCGGACTACCGGTAAGTCACTTGCGACTCGATCAATTTCTTTCTCCATGGCGGCTTTCTTGTCTTCAGGGGTATTGGGGAGATCCTTGATCAACCGTTCCAGGGCAGTTTGTTCATCCTCGATCTGACTTTCTTTGAGCTGAATCAGCTTCTGAGTGTCCTCCGCCGTCGCCGGCAGCGCGATCGTAGGACCGGGCTCATTACCCTTCTTCGCCTCGGCCTCGGCGGCAGCCTGAGCTGCAGCAGCCTCTTGCGATTCTTTCTCGACCTGGTAGATATCGGCGGGGGTCCGGAGGGACACAATATTGTCGTTGGTCCAGACCTTCTTGGTCTTCGGATCGGGCCCTGGAGGTTGCGCATTCGTCTGCGCCTGAGCCCCGGGTTGCGCCGGAAGGGATTGCTGAGCTTGGGAGCCCTGCTGTTGGGCCGACACCTGCCCTGCCAAAGCGGGGCGAGCCGCTGAAGCGGGCAGATTCAGGAGTCCAGCCACAAAAGCTGAAGTGCCGAGCCATCGCAAGATAATGCCGGTAGCCATGCGAAATCCTGTCATGGTTGCGGAACCTCGTGAAAAGCAAGAATCTTGTATGACAGTGGCGTCTGGACGTACTTTACCCAGCAACTGCTGTAGCGCAGTCCCTCGCTGCCAGATCCCGCTGTGAAATCAAAGGTGGAGGAACCCGGGGCGGATGAGGACGGGAGGGGGTTATTTGCAGCGTCGAGAGTCCTGGCCAAAAACACGGCACCATTAAGTTGGCCTATGCCCCCCATACTTGAATACATAATGCCCTTTCCGATGACCAAGACGATTCCATTCCAATACGCGTCCGGGTCATAGGTGAATTGGCCGGTTACTAGAAGTACCCCGTAGCCTGTGCCGTGCCAACTGGTAACATTCAAATCGCCATTGACGACGATGGTAGCGGGGTTTGTGGCAGACATCCAAGCTGGCAGTTGACTCTGCGTTACAGCCGTCACGGTTCCGTCCAGGACGGCGTCCGCATGTTGCGAAAGCGTCTGCACAATAAGATTGAGTCCGCCTACAGTTTGCAGGTTCGCCGCAAGCAGGGGCCCCACATAGTTTACGTTGGGGGTTGTGCCGCCAATCCCCTTATATTTTGAAGGATTGCCCGGCGCTGGCGTGGCTATTGCAGCCATGATATTCGACTGGCTGGTGTCACCTGGGGCGTTCGTCGAATAGCCTATCGCCGAAACTGCGGTTGGTCCTGGCGTGCATCCATCCGGGGTAGCCACTGGCGAACTGTCGTTGCCATCTATTTCGAATGACGGAGAAGTCGGCACACTCAATGCGCTTGCGCCTCCTGGCGGAGGCGTCAAGCTCGGTGGTTGGTAACCCCCGATGTTGGTTCCACTAAACGTCAACGCCGCGGGAAAACCTAGGTTCAGCTTGGTCGATGCAACAACGTACTGCAAATATTTCTCGCTGCCGTTGGGCAGAGCGGCGAGAGCAGTAATTTCCAATACCTGCTGGGCAGTAGCCGTGGGACCCTCGATCATGCTGGGCCAAGGGTTCCCATTGTAATCGACGTGCGCCGGATCGAAATATACCGCGGTGCTGGGATGATAGCCGGTGGAGTAGTTAATCTCGGTATGGAGAGCTGCGTCGGACACGGCGTTGATTCGGACCCACTTGAAAAGTGGCCCAGGTATGCCTTGCACATTGTTGTCCCAGACGGAGTTGACGGACTGGTAGGCCGCGCTCGACGCCTGCGTGCCAAACTCAGTGTAGTATTCCTTATCGTAATAATTATTGCTTGGATCCCAGGGAGCGATGACTTCACCCGACAAACGATTTAAAACGTAGACCGTCTGGCCCAGGGGGAAGGGAGTGGGAATGACGGCGGCGCCAAAGTAGTTTGGATTCTTCGGCAGCATGCGTCCGCGGGCTTCTTCGAGGCCAGCGAGTGCGGCGTAGTACACGGTCGAGGAGGCCCGATAATTTGCCCCTAGGGCAGTTTCCGTACCGGAAGAGACAAGCAAAGCGATCGCCACGACACTGATCAATAACAACACGAAAATCGCTATCAGCAAGGCGATACCTTCTTCGGTGCGGCGGCGCGTTTTGCGGTCTTTCTTCATCCCTGCTCTTTGGCCTTACTGAATCGACCCTTACTGAATCGGATTCAGGCTATGGCCTCGTCCATGCAATTCTATCAGCCTTGGCAGCCCGTTCTGGGCATCTCTCGTGGGCGCCATGACAATCAGTGTGATCTCCACGTCCGTTACGTTTTCGGGGGAATTGGAAGATCCCGCCAAAGGGCACGGCTGCGAGCCGGTCGGCGTGTAACAGGTGTAGCTGAAAACTGGTACGGGATTCCCCCCGGGAAACATATTCGGATAGGAGGCCCGGAATTGGGCGATTTGTGCCGCCGAGGTGTTGTTCATCACATTTTGAACGTACGGAACAAACGCAGGTGAGGTAGTCCCATCCGGATCCCCTCCCACTACCTTGTAGGTTTGTGCGCGAGACAAAACGTTCCCGGCCAACTGGTAGCGGGTCCACTCGACGCCATCATGGCGCCAGGGATCGACGTCCCTCTCAATGATCAAATCAAAATCTCCGGGTGTGGTACAGGTTCCCCCTCCCGCCGTGCCGATTTGGCAAGGCGCGTTGCTTTGATAGCCCGGAGCCCAGGCGACCGGCGTGCTCGCATAATCATTTGCGGGCGGCGGCGTGGTCGAAAACGAGAAAGAGTTCATCGGAGGATAACCCGAGCCGTTCACGTCTCGAACTACTTCGTCCAAGCCGAAGCGTGCTTCTTGAAAAGAATTCAGAACCTGCGATTCCGTCTGATACCGCTGCTGCGCCACCGAAAGAAGCGCGAAGGCGGCGCCGCAAAGCAAAATGAAGATCACGGTCGCGATCATCATTTCGATCAGCGAGAAGCCTCGTTGGTCCCGGTTGTGATAAGCGCGTTTCATTTCGAGAGTATCGTATCGAGCGTTACAGGCCTGAAAACGCCGTTTCCACCTTTTCTTCTCGCTCCCAGGATGAATCGCTTGGAAGCTACCATGCCGTTGTTCGTCCTTGTGATCACCGCCCACCGGACGTCATAGAACACTCCGGCGGGGTCATTCGGATCCTGATAATTGAAGTTGTAGCCTGCCACTGGCGCAGAAGCAAAATTGATGACCAGTTGGCTATAAAGCACAACAACGGGGCTGCCAACGACCACGTTGGGCTGAGCCGGATCTCCGAGGTTACAACTGAATCCCTGCGCGTCGATAAATGCAGGCGGACTAATCGACATGTTCAGCGGTTGACTCAGGAACTGATCTAACTCCCGTTGTGCGAACACCAGGGCAGAAGAATCGTTGCGATTCGTCGAGTTGGAGCTGATCGAAGCAGGGACCAGTTGCGCGACGGCAACAATGCCGACGAGCAATACCACGATGGCCATGAGGACTTCGATCAGCGTGAACCCGCTCCGTCGATTCCTTCTCTTGGCGCTCCTGTTGGCATCAGGTCGATTCTTCATCACTCTTCCCTAAGCGCAAAATCAACTGACTCGCCACCAAATCCCGCTGCTTGATGAGGCCCACACCTGCACGGCACCGGAAGGCAGCGTTATGATGGCGCGGTAACCAGAACTTGGATCGCTGGGATTCCCAAGATAGAGGGCGTAAATGGTCGCTGCTCCAACGTAGCTCACCACCCCGCGCTGGTCGTATGTGATGCTGGTGTTAGACCCTGAGAGGACCATCCAAGGTAAGCCGGAAGCGCCTGGACCCAGAGTGGCGATAATAGGATTCGGACTAGGCACCGAAGCTGACGGAAGTAGGGTAGTAGTGCCCGTGATCACCATCTCCGGCTCGGCTCCATCCCGCACGAGGTTGCCATTTGAATCGACCCACACTAACCAGTTTCCGCCGCTCTGCGCGATCTGACAGCTCACTGTTGTGTTTTGCCGGATCGCATCAAATTTCGTGAACTTGAGCATTCCCGCCAATTGCGCGGCACTGGAATTAAGCTGGTAGGACTGCAAGGAGCGCACAATTACAGGGATGGCAAGACTTGTGATTACCAGGAGCACAGCCAGGGAGAGCACAAGCTCCACTAAACTAAAGCCATTTCGTGGGCTTCGCTGGCAGGACACGAAGTTGGGACTAAGTTTCATTCTGGAACGACACCCGTCAGGAGCGCTCTGGAGACACTCTCCCAGGTCGCCTAACTTACGTAGATTATTACATTTTATCAGCAAAATCCCATAGCTAAGGGGTACCTAAATCTATGCAACCATAGCACTAGTCAACGGCAGTACCGTTCGGGGGTCCAAAATCACCGGTAGTGGCTGAACGCAAAATTCTCGTTTGCCACCAACAGAATTCAAGATCAAGAAAATTTGAATCTCTCGTCACTGCCGCTAACCAACTGTAAAAAAGGAACTTATATCCCGCCAAGCCCCGTCAGCGCCAGGGCGTTGCGGTGAGCGATGGCTTCGATCGAAATCATGGGATTAACTCCGGATGCGCTCGGGAACGACGACCCGTCCATTACAAATAAATTTCGGGCTTCCCAGATTTCCCCATCGGGATTGGTGGCCGAGTTCTTCGGCGATCCGCCAAGCCGAGCGCTGCCCATGATGTGAAAGGAAAAGAGCGCGAGGCGGCCAGAGTCCCAACCTGCGGCGTCCATCGCTTGCGCAAAAGAGTCCAGCGAACCGTTGCGACCTGGCTCATATGAACACCATCTTGCATGAGGCGAAAAAATGAGGCGCGCACCGGCTGCCTCCAGAATGCGAGCGGCACCCAGGAAGCCCCGACGCAAGTGTGCGCGATCGAATTCCGACAACGCATAATGCGTGACGGGATTGCCTTCGCTATCGAGCGTGACTCGCCCGCCGTCGCGGTCACGCAGCAAAACTCCGATCGCCGTTGTACTGGATAATTTGCCAAGCATGGAACGATAGTGTTCCGGTTCACGCCAAGGCAGAACGGCCACGGCGATGACCGGTTGCAACGCCGTGGTTTCATACTTCACTCCGTAGTTTCCCGTAAGAAAGCGGTGCTCATCGGAATAGATGGCCTGCATCGTGCCTTCCCACGGTCGAATCTCTTCTTCAAAGACTCCGCAAACATTTGAAACTGGATGCAGATGCAGATGGCGCCCGATATTTTCGTTGCGCAAGCCGGAACGAAGCAACAAGGCGGGCGTGTGGATCGCTCCGCAGGCGGCGACCACCGCCTTGCACCTAATACTGACGTGGCAACCGTTCCGCGAGCGAGCCTCTACACCCGTCGCTACCCCGCCTTCAATTCGAATTCGATGCGCGCGCACTTCCGTAACAAATCGAGCTCCCCCCGCCTGCGCATCGGCGAGCCATGTCTTCGTGCTGGATTGCTTCGCCCCGATCGAGCAGCCGTAGCCGCAATATCCACAAATCTTGCCTTGGTCGCAGCCCACAACGTTTCGCGGCATGGCCGCCACATGCCAGCCCAGAGCGTTCAAACCGCGCTGCAAAACCTGTTCGCGCGCGGAAATGCGATTGTGGTCCTGGTTGACGGAAAGGCGCGCGCAAACCGCGTCGAGGCTCCGCGTATACTCATCGCTTGAGAACCACGGCACGCCGGCAGCGGCCCATTCCGCACGAACATCCTCCGGCGTTCGAAACGATGTGCAGTAGTTGATGACGGTGCCTCCGCCGAGGCACTCTCCAGCTAACAGCCCCACACTTTGATCCGCGGTCGCGGCAAATCCTCCTTCGAGATAAAGCCGTTGGAAACCGCCAAGCTCGGCGCCATCGAAATCAGAATCGTCGTAGTAGCTCCCGGCCTCAAGTACGACAATGTCCTTGCCAGCTCCAGCCAGCACCGCGGCAGCTACGCTCCCGCCAGCACCGGAACCCACGATGCAAACTTCGCAGGACAAATCTGTATCCACTGTGGGAGCCAGAGTCCTGAGCGGGCGCGCTCGGGGTCGTTGCGGACCGAGAGGACCGGGATAGCCTATTTTTTTCCAGACGGGACTGGACACGCCATCAACGCCCGGTAGCATGACGTATAGAAAACCAATTGCTTTCCGCAATGCCTGAAACGCGCCACGCCGGCGGTTTAGTCCACTGTCTGCCCAGGAAAGCAAGACGCGAATCCGAGATTCCAGAGGAAGCGAGGAAAACGGAGACCACCGGCCCACTGTCAGCAAACTGTGCAGATGCGTATCCCAAAGATCGAGGAGTTGCAGGAATTGCGCCCGCTCACCCGGCCGAGGATTAAGATCAAGAGCGTTCACAATCGAGGCGGGAATGCCCAATTCGGAGGCGGAGGGCCAGTTATCCGATGCAGGGGCGAACGTATCGCAGATGCTCTGCAGTGTATGTTGCTGACGGAGTGTGAGGTTCATGAAGCGCTGCAAGTCTAACAAAAGCGCGGTGCCCAAACATGCGCGCGTTACACAGGGCTGCCCGAACTGACGGTCTGTTGCTGGATGCTTAGTTCTTGTCGTTCTTATTCTTCTTCACGCCCGCCTCGGCAGTCTTTTTTTGGAGAGAGGACTTGTCGAAGAAATCGCTCGGGAAGCCTGGGTTGAAGCGGCAGGAATCGTAAAAAAACTGGGCAGCACGCCGGCCGTTGTGATCCCTGGTGACTTGCATCGGAGTCCACACGGTGTCTTTCAGTTGGTAGTTCGTATAAATGCTGACGTCGTCGTCGCGTTCATGCGTCTCTTCATTGTTGGTGGTAACTATGCTGCGCACCAAAAGATGCGTGGAATGGTCCACCGCCAGGCGGAACGTTCGCTCCTCGCTGTCCGTCAGCTCCACCCAATCCACTTCCTTCAAATCGACCGTGTCGCTGCCTCCGTAGCGGTAGTTCCACCCGGGTTCTTTCAAGCGGACCCTCAGGACGTTGTCGATGTTTCTCTTGACCTGTTCCTGAAACTCGGAAATCGACGTATCAGGCAGTTCGGTGACGCCACTCCGGTCGAGCGTCCAGCCGTGATCCCCGTTATAAAGCGCGATGATCACGCCGCCGTGTGACCAGTCCAAACCATCCACGCCGATCACGGTATTGATGATGCTCTTCAGATTGTGACTCTTCGCGGAATACTCCAGGCGGGCTTTGTCTGGGTAGCGGCGATAATCAGTGAACCCAACGTAGCCGGTGACATCTCCATTGTGCCCGAACTGAGCTCGCGTGCCATGGCATTCCCCTTCGACGGCCTCCTTATAGCCGGCGCCACCGCGAGCATTGATCAGATCGCTGAGAATCTGTTTGGCCTTGGCGGTGCTCTGCTCCGGCATCATGGTGTCCGGATTCTGCGCGGACGCTCGCAAAGCAAGTGTCCCCACACTCAGCAAGCTTGCAAACGCGAACGGTACGAGCTTCAACCGCACAAGACGGATCCTCCATTTACATTGATGATCTCTCCCGTGAGGAAGTTGGCCAACTCAGACGCCAGGAAGAGGATTGGACCGGCAATTTCTTCGGCGGTTGCCGGACGGCCCAGCGGAATCGCCGCCGCGACTGCCTTGGCTCCTGCTTTCGTTTGAATCACGGGATTGGACATGTCCGTCGCAACCCATCCGGGAGCGACGGAATTCACAAGAATATTGTGGCGCGCAAGTTCGGTGGCGAGGCCCTTGACTAGGCTGATGACGCCGCCTTTACTCGCGCCATAGTGCGTGTGAAACGACTCGCCACGTTGCCCCGCCGTTGAGGTAATTGGAATTATCTTCCCCGACTTCTGCTTGATCATCTGCGGCACGCTGAAGTGAATGATCGAGTAAACGCTCTTCAGATTCACCCGCATCATGTTATCCCACTGCTTTTCGGTCATGCTCTCGATGGGAAGGTCATCCGCATTCCAGATTCCGGCATTTGCCACCACAATGTCCAGGCGCCCCAGCCGCGCGATGCACTGGTCGACTAGTTTCTTGTTATCCAGGTAACGGCTCACATCGGCTTTAAAGCCTTCGACTCGCGTGCCATGCTTTTTGGCTTCTTGTTCGACTTGCAGTGCAGCGTCTTTGGCCTTGTTGTAGCTGAAGATCACATCCGCGCCGGCCTGCGCAAAAAGCTTGACGGCCGCCGCGCCAATCCCACGTGATCCCCCGGTGATGAGTGCCGCTTTACCTGCAAGTGAAATCATCCAGTCCCCCCAACTGTTTGAGAATCGAAGATCGGAAAGCAGAAGCTTAAGACTTTTGGACAACCGCGCCGCGAGCCGCGGATACGAAATCACGGAACAGTCGTTCGGAGAAAGCATCTCCAAACATGCGCTCCGGGTGCCATTGAACACCTACGACCCAGTTCGAATCCCCTGTCCACTCCACTCCCTCGATGACGCCGTCGGTTGCGTGCGCTGTTACGCGCAGATTCCTTCCGGGCTTTGCAATGGCTTGGTGATGCGAACTATTGATTTTGGCCTTCTCGCCCGACGCTATCTCCGCCAGCCGGCTTTCTGGTTCTAACCTCGCACCGTGGATCGGATCATCCTTGGGCTCCGGTGAAAGGTCCTTCTTCCGGTGCGGCGTGGTCGTAGCCAGCTCCGACCGCACATCTTGTAGGAGTGTCCCTCCCAGATAGACATTCAACAGCTGACAGCCGTAGCAAATGGCCAAGACAGGTTTCTTCTCGGCAAAGGCGTGCACAAGGATGGCGCGGTCAGCCTCCTCACGGGACAGGTCTGCAGGGGCTGACTTGCCATGATTTATCGCCCCATACTCGGCAGGCTCGACGTCCGCGGGACTCCCGGGCAGGACGAACGCATCGAGCGTCGGAATCACTCGCCGTTGTTCAACCCGATCACTCAGAGACACTAGTACTGGCTCGCCCCCCGCTTTTCGCACGGCATCCTCGTAATTGGCCATCTTGGGGCGATTCTTTTGCGCTTCTTCCTCAGACGTTCGCCAGGGGATCCCCACACGGGGCCGGATGGGAGTTTCGGGGTTCATGGGACCCCAAATCGTAGCATTCGCAGCAGAGGGCGGCAACACCACCGCTTCCCCTCAGGTTTTATAGCTCGTTCAAGCCTGGAGAGAGGTATTTTTTCTGGTCCCTGCGTCGAGACAAAACTCGGCCCGTTGGAAAAAAGCCGGGAGGCTGGAAAAACGGCCCATGAGCTGGTCGAATGCGGGCGCCCGGAGCGTCACGTGGCCCAATTTACGGCCGGGGCGGGGCTCCTTGCCATAGAGATGCAGATGCGCGGAGGGAATGGCAAGAACCTGGGCGGATATTGGCAATTCCCCGATGAGATTGATCATCGCCGAGGCACCAATCGCCGTCGTTGAACCGAGGGGAAAACCATTAATGGCCCGGAGGTGATTTTCGAACTGGCTCGTCACCGCTCCTTCAATGGTCCAATGTCCAGAGTTATGAACCCGTGGGGCCATTTCGTTGGCAAGGAGCTGCCCACCGCATTCGAAGAATTCGATAGCCAGCACACCCACATAATTCAACGATTCGAGCACTCTGCGCGCGGCGTCCTCCGCGGACTTTCGTATTTCCGGACCGACACCAGGAGCAGGAGCCACGGAGAGGCGCAGTATCCCGTTGCGGTGATGATTTTCTACAAGCGGGTAAAATGCGGTTTCGCCGGACTTGCCTCGCACGGCGATTACGGAGAGCTCTCTCGTAAACGGGACAAAACGCTCGGCAATGAAGGGCAGCCTGGGTAATCCCTCCTTGGCGATCCTGACATCTTCCTGTGTCCTCAGGATCCATTGGCCCTTCCCGTCATATCCCATGCGGCGGGTCTTCAACACGGCTGGCAGCCCGACTTTTTTCAGTGCCAGATCGAGGTCCGAGGCCGCGGGGACGGAGGCAAATTCGGTGGTGGCAATTCCCAGCTTTTCGAACAATTGCTTTTCACGAAGGCGATCCTGGGCGGCTTCCAATGCACCCGGCGGCGGAAAAACGGGGACTTTTTTGGCAAGAAAATGGACTGCATCCACCGGAACATTCTCGAATTCGTAAGTGACGACTTCGAGCCCGTGAGCAAACTTCTCCAGCGCGGCGCGATCCGAAAAATCGCCGGTGACACGGGGCGCGATCCGCCCCACAGGGGCTTCCGGCGATGGATCTAGGAAACGAAATCGCAGCCCAAGAGGGTATCCTGCGAGGGCGAGCATGTAACCCAGTTGACCGCCGCCGAGAATGCCGATGCTCACGCCCGCTTCCTTTTTTTCTGTGGCCCCTTTTTCTGAGGAAGAGCCGAGTCCGACGGATCAGGATTGGCGAGAACGCGCCCCGTTTGCGCGGCGCGGTACTTGCGGAGCGCTTCGCGAATGTGCGGATACTTGCCCCCGAGAATGGAAGCAGCGAGAAGGGCCGCGTTGATCGCCCCGGCCTTGCCAATCGCCAACGTGCCAACCGGAATCCCTCCCGGCATCTGGGCGATCGAGAGAAGCGAATCCAGACCCTTTAGAGCTTTCGATTCCACGGGAACGCCGAGGACAGGCAGCACGGTTTTCGAAGCCGTCATTCCAGGCAAATGCGCAGCGCCGCCTGCGCCCGCGATAATCACTTCAATGCCGCGCTTCTCCGCTCTCGCCGCATATTCAAAAAGAAGATCCGGCGTGCGGTGCGCCGAAACCACCCGCGTTTCGTGAGGCACGCCTAACTCTTTGAGTGTTTTGACGGTATCTTCCAACGTCTCCCAGTCGGAAGACGAGCCCATGATTATTCCCACGAGCGGATGTGCTTCTGAATGCACTTCTCCGCGGCCTCGTTCCTTCGCCTGCTTTTTTGTCTTCGATCTCTTCTTCCCCATCGCGATCCATTGAGCCGACGTTCAAACGCCGTCCTACGCGCCGGCGCTCCAGCACTTTACCGGATTCCGCGCGGGATATTCTACGGCCTTTTTCAATGCGCCGCGACCGGGACGCGATTTTTCCAGTAGTGCCGCAGTTGCCCCACTAGGTAGAGCGAGCCCGCGACGATGATTGCATCGTGCGCATCGGCCCGATCGAGCGCGTTTTCAAGCGCGGATTCCGGTTCGGGAATAATCGCAAAATGCGCGGCATGGTGAGACGTGATTTCGGCAAGCTGGCCGACGGAAATGGCGCGCGTGGTGCGCGGCTGCGTGAAAATCACTTCGGCGGCATGCGGAAAGAGAATACCCGCAATTTCGTCAACGGCCTTGTCGCGCAGCGCACCGAAGATCAGCCAGATTTTTCGCCCAGCAAGCGTCTGTTTCCAGAAAGCGGCGAGTTCTCTTGCTGCGGAGGGATTGTGTGCGCCGTCGAAGTACAAGTCCGGATTCGACTGGAGCTTCTCGAGCCGCCCGGGCCAAACGGCTTCGGCGATTCCATGTGCGATCGCGTCATCAGAAATGCCATAGCCGCGCTTCTGCAGATACCTCGCGGCCGCAACGGCGTTGAGGCTGTTTTGTATCTGGAATTTTCCAGGTAGTCTCGGAGTTAGCTCCAAAGACCAACCGGATGTATTTTCGGTGACGCAAGCGCGGCTGCAGCCGTTTTCCGTCCATTCCTTTTCGATGTGGAACGCCGTTCTCGTTTCGATGACTGGGCAGCCGAGTTCCCTGGCACGCGCGCGGATAATCTCAAGCGCTTCCGGACGCTGATCCGCCAGGATGACCGGAACGCCCCGCTTGAGGATGCCCGCCTTTTCGGCGGCGATTTCCGCGAGAGAATGGCCGAGGAAATTCTCATGATCGAAATCGATACGCGTAATGATGGAAACCACGGGAGTCAAAATATTCGTGGCATCCAGCCGGCCGCCAAGTCCCACTTCGAAAACGACGAAGTCCACCCGCTCGCGCGCAAAGTATTCAAACGCCATCGCGGTGACGCACTCGAAATAGGTTGGATGCGCGCGAAGTTTGCCCGCGGCAAGCAACTCCTCGTTCAAAGATTGAATGCGCGTAAACGTTTCGGCAAACGCATCATCGCCTATCTCTTCGCCGTTCACGCAAATGCGCTCGTTGATTTTTTCAAGATGTGGCGAAGTGTTCAGCCCGGTCCTGAAACCGGCGCGCCGGAGAATCGATTCGAGAAACGCGGCAGTCGAACCCTTGCCGTTGGTCCCCGCGATATGGGCGGCGGGATAAGCGCGGTCAGGCCGGCCAAGACGCTCTGCAAGAATCAAAATGTTCTCGAGGTCGAATTTTGCCGCGGCTGCCTGCGTCGGCGCCGCCAATTCCCTTCCTAGCGATAGCAAATAGCGGACCGCGGCCTCGTAATTCATTTCAGCTCAAAAGCAGGTCAAAGGAATTTGCTATGAACGCTTTCAAATCTTTTCGGTGGACGACCGCGTCGAGAAAGCCATGCTCCAACAGAAATTCCGAGCGTTGGAAGCCCTCGGGAAGCTTTTGACGGATGGTCTGTTCGATGACGCGAGGGCCCGCAAACCCGATCAGCGCTCCGGGTTCGGCTATATTGATGTCTCCCAGCATGGCGAAGCTGGCAGTCACGCCGCCGGTGGTGGGATCGGTGAGCAGCGAAATGTACGGCAGCTTGGCGTCGTCCAGCTTGGCCAGCGCCGCGGACACTTTCGCGAGCTGCATAAGACTGATCGTGCCTTCCATCATGCGCGCGCCACCGGAGCAGGAGACGACGACCAGCGGCTGGCGCGTTTCGATGGCCAATTCGATCGCCCGCGTGACCTTCTCCCCCACGACTGCGCCCATCGAGCCGCCAATAAAATTGAATTCCATCGCGCAGCAGACGATCCCGCGGCCATTGAGCCTGCCTTCGGCACTGATCACCGCATCGTTCATGCCTAGCTTCTTGCGCGCTTCCTTGAGCCGCGCAGCATAAGGCTTGGTGTCAACGAACTTGAGCGGGTCTGTGGAGGTCATCCCCGCGTCGTGTTCCGTCCAGCGCGAATCGAGCAGCATTTCCAGCCGATGCTTCGCGCTCATCTTGAAATGGAATTGACATTTCGGACAGACAAACAGGTTGGCTTCCAGGTCCTTGCGAAAAACGATGGTTTTGCAGGACTCACACTTCACCCACAGCCCCTCCGTGCGCACGCGGCGCTCTTCAGGAGGCGTGGTCTGTTCGATCGATTTTTTGTCCCGCTTGAACCAGGCCATGTAAGAGAATTGTCAGTCGGCTGCTGAGTCGTGAAAAATAAACTCCGAAGCTAATCCTATGGTTTTTCTCTAACCTCTAACTTCTATCATCCAACTTCTGGTTTCTAGTAGTCGATTCCCCGTTGAGCAAGTATACCCTTGGTGTAGGGGTGTTTCACCTCGCGCATCTCCGTCACGAGGTCGGCCAGCTCGACGAGCTGGGGATGCACGTTGCGGCCCGTGCAGATCACGTGCACCCGCTCCGGGCGCGTTTTCAGGGCTTCCACGACCTCCGCCACGTCCAGCATTTTGTAGCTAATCGTGTAGTTGATTTCGTCCAGCACGACGAGATCATACTTCCCTCCGTAGATCGCTTCTCTCCCCGCTTCCCAGCACTCCCGCGCCAGTTTGATGTCTTCAGGATCGGTTTCGGCACCCCCAATTTTCACGAATCCCCGGCCCATCGGCCGAATTTCAAACTTGTCGTCACCCAGCAACTTGGCTGCATCGAGTTCCCCGTAATGCCAGGATCCCTTGATGAACTGCACCATCAAAACGCGCAATCCCTGCCCTACGGCGCGAAACGCTGTGCCCAGCGCGCAGGTCGTTTTACCTTTGCCAGGCCCTGTATAAACGATCAGCAGTCCTTTTTCTTCCGGCATATGTCCCTTTCCCTCAAGAGTCAGCGCCACGGGGAAAGGTCTAGAGTTTGGAGGGTGCGAAGAGAAAGGTCAAGACGACGCACGGCAGTAGCGTTGTACCGCCGCCCTGCACGCAATTTTGCTTGCCTGCTTCAGAACCCAGTCGCGCCGAACGCCTGCTTCACGTGCGGCTTGAACAGATAGACCAGGATCCAGATCTCGATCGCCAGAAAAATAACCCGGAACACCAGCGCAAATATCATGAGATGCACGAACATGCTCAGCAAACCGATCAGCCCGAAGAGCACTCCGATTCCAATCAGAATGATGGCAACGATGCGAGCCCAGTTCTGCAGCTTGATGAATCCAATTCCGATGGCCAGATCCAGCACCGCGATGACCAGAAACATGCCACCCACCACGGCTCCCCCCATCGCAAAGAGTGCCGAGCCCGGTCCGCCGCCGTGAGCCAGCCCCGAAAGCATGGATCCGCCGACGATGAAGAGAATTCCACAGAGACCAAGAAAGGCGGCGCCGATGAAGTAGAGTACCGCAAGGATCGTAACGCCCGTAGGACGTTCCATGGAGACTCCTGTATTTCAAAATGTTCGCGTTTGACGGGGTCCGCCCAACCAAATGTCCAAGGAAATTTCCGAATCGCAGACCGCCGATTGAGCGCAACGGTATGCCACGCATTCCAAACCGTCAAGCTAAAAAATCGCCGCATAGCAGCTCAGGAAAGTCCGAGGCGCTTCGCTAATTCCGCGGCGATGGCCGTGATGCGTTCCTGTGTAGCGGAAGGCAGCGTTGTTTTTGGCTTGGCGTGCGGGTCGCGGATGACGATCCACAGGCCGGGACGGTATACCTCGTCTTCACCGGGACAGATGGCCCCGGTGAGCTGCGTGAGTTCGAGAGCAAGTGGGGTGGAGTGAGTGAAATCGAGATTGGCGTGCTCCGGAGAGTTGGCCTGAAACGGAGGATGGCAAAGGAGATCCATTAATACTCCACGCGCGTCATCGACAAGGTCACGAAAGCCCTGCGAAACGAGAATGACGTCTACGTCGCGAGGCGTGGGCTGGTCAAGCTGAAGCAAATCGTAATCTGGCAGCGGGTTTTCAAGGGAAATCTCAATTGCCGCGGAAGGCTGGTCTTCGTCAGGAATGATGCGGATCGACATGGTCCTAAGGTTTTACACCAGAGCCGCTATTTCGGGTAGGGGCTTCCGGAAAGGATGGCGAAGGCGCGGTAAAGTTGCTCGGCAAGCATGGCGCGTGCAAGTTCGTGAGAGAAGGTCATGGCGCTGAGAGAAACTTTTTGCGGAACCCGCTCGCGGAGGGCAGCGGGAAAACCATCGGCGTCCCCGCAGATGAAAATAAGCTCGCGCGTTCCGCGATCGCGGAGTTCGCCAAGCCATTTTGCAAAAGCGTTGGAATCTAAATCTTTTCCGAGTGCATCAAGAAGAATCGCCGCGGCGGCGCGATCCGCATCAAGTTTTTTGAGGGCAGCTTCGCCGTCGCGAACCTCCGTGATTTCGATGGGCGAGTGGCGTTCGATGCGTTTTACGTAATCGTCGATCACCGCGCGCATCTCCGCGCGCCGCGTTTTGCCGAGCATAAGCAGGCGGATTTTCACTTCAAACCATATTTCTTGCGTTTTTCAAGGAGGGTTTTGCGGCTGATGCCGAGCGCCTCGGCCGCGCGGCTGATTTTATAGTGAGTGGCTTCGAGCGTGGCGGCGATGACTTCACGCTCGACCTCCTCGAGGGACCGCAGACCGGCGGTGGAACCGGCGGCTCCAGAGGCGGCCGCGCGAATATTATCGGGAAAATCAGCGGGTTCGAGCGTATCGCTGCGGGAAAATACGACGGCGCGTTCCAGGGCGTTGCGCAGTTCGCGGACGTTGCCGGGCCAGGCGTACGTTGCGAGCATGCGGCGCGTAGCTTCGCTCAAATGCGAGCCAGGGTGGCCGTGGATGGATCGCAATGCCGTTAACAAGTGATCGGCGAGGGGGAGAATATCAGGGCGGCGCTCGCGCAGCGGGGACACAGTAAGGGCGAGAACGTTCAGCCGAAAATAGAGATCCTCTCGAAAGTGGCCGCTGGCTACTGCGGCAGTTAGATCGACGTTAGTCAAGGCCATGATCCGCGCCTCAATGCACAGAGTTTCCGTTCCGCCGAGGCGCTCGAAGGTGCGCTCCTGCAATACGCGCAGCAGCTTGCCTTGGGCTCCCGGCGTGAGCGCGGCGACTTCATCGAGAACGATGGTGCCTGTTCCACCAAGCTCCAGGCGGCCCAATTTGCGCTCGACTGCCCCCGTGAACGCACCAAGTTCGTGACCGAAAAGTTCGCTCTCCACCAAATTTGGCGGAAGGCTGGCGCATTCGATTTTCAAGAAGGGCGCGTCACGGCGGGGGCCAAGTTCGTGCACGAGGCGTGCGAGATGATCCTTGCCGGTGCCACTTTCGCCGCTGATCAGTAGCGTAGTTGCGGCGGCGGCCACTTTTTGTGCCAGTTCGAGAAGCCGCAGCGATGCTGGATCTTCCGCGATCCACGGCAATCGCTCCGTGCTCATTTGGAATAGGCTTCTCCGGCTGCTTGCGGCTCGCCCAAAGAAAGGGTTCGCGAAGCTGCGCCAGGTTCGTCGGGAATCTCAAGCTTTGGCGAAGAGCGCCAGAGGCGTTCCAGGTCGTAGTAGCGCCTCGCTTGCTCGCTGAAAACATGCACGATGAAGCCGCCAAAATCGATCAGCGCCCATTCCGCGGAGCTATAGCCCTCGCGGTGTTTCGGCGCGCGCTGAAGATGCTGTTCGAGCTGCTCCTCGATTTCACTGCAGATGGCCTGCACCTGCGGGGTGCTGAAACCAGTGCAGATCACGAAATAGTCCGTGAAGGCGCCGACGCCGCTGAGGTCCAGAACGATTATTCCGGAAGCTTTTTTGTTTTGCGCCGCTTCTATGGCAAGGCGGACGCCTTGTGGCAACGAGTCCAATTTCACCGGTATAGGCCTTGTTTGAGAATGTATTCCTCGACGCGCACGGAGACAAGCCCGTGAATGGACTGCCCGCGGTTGGCGCGGCGGCGAATGTCTGTTGCGGAAACATCGATAGCGACAGACTCGAGAAGATACACGGTGGTCGTCCGCAGATGCGCAATCACTTGCGAGGACGGCGTTTCGGCATCTTTCTTAGGGTCGCGGCGCGCGATCAAGTCCGGTGGAATCACGAGGCGCAAGGCTTCCGCGCGAATTCCCGGGCGATTCGCGACAAGGAAATCGCAAAGGCCGAGAAGTGTCTCGTATTCCTTCCACAGCGGAATGTCGAGAAAAGCGTCCGCGCCGACGAGGAAGAACATACGATCGCCGGGACTGTTATAGGCATGCCGGAAATAGCGCACCGTATCCACGGAATAGTGAAGCTGCGTGCCGCTGAAGTCTTCGCCGGCCTCCGCGAGCGAAGGAACGAAATGGGGATGTTCCGCGCAAGCCAGAGAGAGCATGGCGAAACGGTGCGGGAAGGGCGCCAAGTGTTGTTTGAGCTTGTGCGGCGGGCGGCTCGCGGGAATGAAATGAATTTCGTCAAAATTGAAGCGGCGGTCCGCAGCACGGGCCACGGCGAGGTGGCCATTATGAATGGGATCGAAGGAGCCGCCAAACAGCGCGATACGACGCGGATGATGCTTTGCGGCGGTGCGATGCGCCTGCGCTGTGGTCAATGCGCCTCCCGAGAGGTAACCGTGGTTAATTTTCTCACGAATTCTTGATTGGCGCAGGCAGGGAATCGTGGCCCGGCGCGTTCTGGTCAAGTTCTAGGGAGGTGGCAGGCAAGTCCAGAGAAGTTTCATGCGCTGGGCGCGGAATCTTGTCAAGAGCGTCGGCGATGGAACGGACGAGATCCTTCACGCCGTCCCCGGCAACAGCGGAAATGGAGTGGAATTCAAGTTTTCGCTTCTTGCAAAAATCCTGAAGCGCTTCGAGTCGCGTGCGGTCGGTGGTGGCATCCAACTTCGTGGCGACGACGATCATTGGTTTCTCGACAAGGGCGGGGCTAAAGGCTTCCATCTCTCCGTTGATGACTTGAAATGAGTGGACCGGATCATCCACGTTGGAATCGCTTGTGTCGATCAAATGAACGATGAGACGCGTGCGCTCGACATGGCGCAAAAATCGAATGCCGAGGCCGGCGCCTAGATGGGCGCCTTCGATGAGGCCAGGGAGATCGGCGACGACAAACGTGCGGCCCAGCTCAGTGCCATGCCCGCCCGTGCCGCCATCGGCGTTGACGACGCCGAGATTTGGCTCGAGCGTGGTAAATGGATAATTGGCGATTTTGGGCCGCGCTGCTGAGATAACGGAGATCAACGTGGATTTGCCAGCATTCGGGAAGCCGACTAAGCCGACATCCGCGAGCAACTTCAGTTCGAGACGAAGACGCCGCTCGTCTCCCGGAAAACCATCTTCATGTTCGCGAGGTGCTTGATGCCAGGGCTTGGCAAAATGTTGATTGCCGCGGCCGCCGCGACCACCTTGCGCGATCAGTACGCGTTGTCCAGGAACGGCGAGATCAGCAATAGTCTCGCCCGTTTGTTCGTCGTACGCTAGCGTGCCGACGGGAACCTGGAGGATCATGTCCGCGCCGGAATGCCCGCTGCAATTCGAGCCTTCGCCGTGGCGGCCGCGATCCGCCTTGAATTCGCGATTGTAACGGTAGCGAAGAAGGGTGTTGTCGTTGGGGTTCGCCTCGAGATAGATGCTGCCGCCGTGCCCGCCATCGCCTCCAGATGGTCCGCCGCGCGGAACATATTTCTCGCGGCGAAAGGCGATACAACCGTTGCCGCCATTGCCGGCCTTCACCAGGATTTTTGCTTCGTCAACGAACACGAGAATCACGCTCCAGAAACGGTGACTGCTAGTCGGCCGCGTTTAAAAACGATAGCATAAGCGAACCATCGATACTGCATAACGCCGAATTCCGGCCTTTGTGGAGCGACTGCACCGAGTGACTCGGAACTTGTGCCTCGTGAAAACTCCACCAAATGAAAGCAGCATCATTTCCGATGTCCATCGATCTCGGGACTCCGGGTAGAAAGGGCTGACCATCGAAAACCATGTTTGCCCTGAGCAAATGGCTGAAGCGATTGCTGCTGTTTTTTGCGATCGCCATTGCCGCGCTCAGCGTGGGGCTCTACGCTCTCTACTTCCGGCGAACGCACCTGCCGCCGGCCGCACCGCATGCGCGAGTCTCGCCCTCCATCTCGTCACTTCCGGGTCTTTCCGCCTGCTGGATCGAGACTGGAAAAACATTCAGCAACTTCTCTTTCGGCTCCACGGCGGGTAGCATTCTTGTGCGGCACCCGGCGGGCGATTTGCTGATCGATACGGGCAATTCGAGCCACTTCGACGAAGAGATTCGCGGCTATCCGTTCGGCACCTGGTTCAAACTCAAATTTATGGCTGGGCAGCTGAAGCCCAAAGTCCCGCTTCCAGAACTGCTGCGCCACATCAAAGAAGACCCAAAGAATTTGCGTTGGGTGATACTTTCTCATGCGCATCTCGATCATTCCGGCGGGCTGATGGACTTGCCCCCTGTTCCCGTTCTTCTTTCGCAGGAAGAATTGCGATTTGCGAATGACCCAAGTGTGCAAGCCAAAGGTTACGTCATGGCCGCGCATGTGAAAAAATTCCCTTCGCCCGCCGCGCCTACCCTGCGATTTTCGCCAGAGCCATATGAGATATTCGACGAGAGCGCCGACCTATACCGCGACGGATCGGTGGTTGTTGTGCCGCTGCACGGACATACGCCCGGCAGCGTGGGCATCTTCGTCAACCTAGCGGCCAACCTCCGGCTGTTTTACGTTGGCGACGCCGTCGATGACGAGCGCGGAGTGGAAGAGCGAGTCGGCAAATCGCTCATCCTGCGGGACAGCGACAATGACGGGGCACTCGCCAATCAAGTGGTGGCCCGGCTCAGCGACCTGCACGAAAAACTGCCGCGACTTGCGATTATTCCGGCTCACGGGCGCAGCGCCTACAAGAAATTCTTTCCCGGCGGTCCGTTGAGCTGCGTCTCCGCAGAATGAGCAAGCCAGGGAGAAAAATGCCGTCCGTTAGAAACCGGACGGCAGTAGAAACTGACCGGACGGAAAATCCACCGAGGTACGCGAACGATTAGCTGGCCGCGGATTCGGTTTGACCGGCCGGCTGGACGCTGATGAAACGGCCGTGGCGGCCTCTGTCCGTGAACTTCACGAAGCCGGTGACGAGAGCGAAGAGCGTGTCGTCCTTGCCCTGGCCGACGTTTTCGCCAGCCTGATGGCGCGTGCCGCGCTGGCGCACCAGAATCGTGCCTGCGTTGACGAGCTGTCCGCCGAAGCGCTTGACGCCGAGCCTTTGTCCGTGAGAATCGCGGCCGTTTGTAGAGGAGCCGCCGCCTTTCTTATGTGCCATGACGAATTTCCTTTTTTCTTGAAGACTTTTTTCTCTGGAAACCCAAGCCGAACAGCTTCGGTTTGAAAGAAATTAAAGCTTGATTTCGCTGACTTCGACGGCCGTGAAATTCTGCCGGTGACCGCGAGAAATCTTGTACTGGTTGCCTTTCTTGAACTTGAGCACGGTGATTTTTTTGGCGCGGCCTTGCGCGACGATCTTGCCGCTGACGCTGGCATTGGAAGCGTCACCACCCAGCACGACCTTCTTTTCGTCGGTGTGGACGGCGAGAACTTTGCCAAAGGTCACCTTTTCACCGACTTCCCCAGTGACGCGCTCGATACGAATGGTGTCACCTGGTGCGACTCGATACTGCTTACCCCCGGTTTGAATAACGGCGTACATCTGCCCTCCAAGCTGTAAAGACAAACGTCAATTATATGGGTGAAGCGGCCAAGCGGTCAACGAAGGAACGCGCAGGTGCGAGAGACCAGTGACTTGTCGGCGAACAGACCGAACCAGAAAGCAATTGTCGGTCGGCGTAGCGAGTGGCCGCAGTTCGTGGCAGGCCAAAAAGATCGTCCGTCGCGTGTGAAGAGAGACAACCCTCGTCTTGAGGTTCCTCAGGACAGCTACCGTCATCCGATCGCAAAAGAGGTCCCTCGCTCGCTCTCGATAGTCGCTCGGGACAGAAATCCTTCATGGGATTTCTGGTTAGCCAGGACGGGGCCCCCCGGGGGGGTTTTTCGTAAGTGTTCATTCTAAAGGGTTTTAAGTGCTGTGTTTTGGAAGTGCGGATTCTAAAGAGGTTACGGGCGGGTTTTGCGTAAGTGCGGATTCTAAAAGAGTTAGTGATTGGTGACGCGTGA